>Ga0163216_100131_pt1 | contig 197803 bp, 186 predicted proteins | sample SynspAceP_FD_167610 | JGI IMG/M metagenome (GOLD analysis project Ga0163216, IMG submission 167610) | Saline lake microbial communities from Ace Lake in Antarctica - Synechococcus sp. Ace-P (Illumina Assembly) | ecosystem: Environmental > Aquatic > Non-marine Saline and Alkaline > Saline ...
TTGTGTGTTTACCAATTGTAAGTTCGGCTAAGATTTTTAATTTAAAAGGTTCACTGTAACGTCTAATTACTTTGTCATTTCTATACATAATGTTTAAAATTATGTAGCCTTTATTCAGGACGGGTCACCATTTCTGCTAACGTTCTTGTGTATGATTAGTTGCGTGGTTGAGCACCTAATTTAGCAAATAAAAACAAAAACTGAATAAAAAATTCGCGAGGATTTTCGTAAGTAGGCGAGTACTAGCAATGAATTATACACGTCTTAAGTTAACAATTCATTAATTAGTTTTATTCAATTCTTCCAAACACCAGTCAAGTGATTTTCCTTCTTTATGAATACAATCGCAAAAATCAAAGCAATCTTCATCATTCTCTCCGTCACATTGTGTTCTGCAGTCAGAAATCGTATTTCTTGGCATTATCTTGTAAAATATTTTTGTGTGAAATGCAACGAATATCATTATGGCAAAAACACCAACAAAGAACTTAAATGGAAACTTCTTTGTCAATTCATTTTTTTGAGGAAGTTCTGATTTTGAATTAGTATAATTGAAAGGAAAAATATTCTTGAAGTTGTGATAGTTCCAGCATAAAAGAAATAGAACTGCGCAAACCATTAAAGGCGAGGTTACTTGAGAGCCATCAAATCTTACGGCAAGTGATAAAATGCAAATATTCAGAATAATTGGGAAATAGATAATTGCACCAATTGTTACTGTTCGAGGAATAAGTAATAAAATAGCAGCCGTTACCTGCATGATTCCTACAAATGGATAATAATACCCTGTGTGGTGGAATGCTTCTAAAAAATTACCCATTGGATGATTTATCGCCAATGTCGTGAATCGTTCACCAAGTATTTTTTGCATTCCTGAAGGAATAAATCCAGCTGCGAGTGCGATTCGACAAAATATTGAAAAGTAACCAAGCCATATGTTTTGTCTGGCTCTAAAATGAAGTGCGTCAAGTTTGTCTCCAATGTTCGTCATTCGTCAATTTTCAATTTCAGTACGTTCGTTTGTTTTAATTGCGTACAACAATAGTTAGAACATATGTTCTATATACTGCTAATTTAAGCTATATATTTAATACGCAATGGTCACTTCATCATAATGAAAAGGTTGAATACTAGCAGCACGATCCACTTCAGCGTTTCTTTTATACAGCGCTTTACTTATGGGATATGTATGTAACAAGCTATCAGGCAAATCATCGTGAATTACATTTAAAATGTCATTTTCTTTTAAGGAATCATCCAACCAAACATCAATATGGTCATCTTGTAAAATAACAGGGCGCCTATTTTTTTTATTGTGAATCTTTGCGAACAGGGGACTGGCTTCTTTGGTAAGAATGCTAAACGTAATCATTTTGTCTTTGGTGACGGCATAAATACCAGCTAAGTTAATAGGGTTTTCGTTTTTACGATGAAAGTAAAAAGGCACTTTAAAATCTTTTCCATTTTTTTTAGCAGTATGGGGTTCATAAAAGCCATCTACAGGAATAATACAACGTTTGGTGAATACACTATTTTTATAGTTGTTAGATTCAAATAATTTCTCAGAACGTGCATTTAATCCAGAGCCATAAGGAGTAGTCTTTTGATAATAAGCCTTAGCATTAGCACCCAATTCGTAAGGGGGGATCAAACCCCACATAACGGGTATCATGTGTTTGCTTTTTTGTTGAGGAATAATCCACATCGTAGGGTGCGCAAAACCATTAGCATACGCATAGGTTAATTCAGTGTCTTGCTCTAAACTTCCATAAATAGCTTCAATTTTATAGTAAGTCTCTAATTCCTTCGCTTTTTTGGTGACTCTAGTTCCGTAACACATGTAGGCTTGTTTTAAAACTTCAAAATACAAAATTTTAAAAGAACTTGAGGCAAATTATACTTGTTGAAAAGTAAACTGTTAAACTTCTATTTTGAACTTGATTATTATTTAATTTTGGAAATAATCCAAATATGTGGATTTTATCCAAAATGAAAACAGAAGCTATTTTACATCTTGATTTAGATACTTTTTTTGTGTCTTGCGAAAGGCTTATTGATTCCAAATTACTGAAACGGCCACTTTTGGTGGGTGGCATTGGTGATCGTGGAGTCGTAGCAGCCTGTAGTTATGAAACCCGAAAATTTGGTATTCATTCGGGAATGTCGATGAAATTAGCACGACAACTTTGTCCCGAAGCTACCGTTATTAGAGGAAACTCTAGCACTTATACCAAGCATTCACAAACCGTCACCGAAATCATCAAAGAGCGTGTTCCTGTTTTTGAAAAAGCCAGTATCGATGAATTTTATGCGGATTTAACGGGAATGGATCAATTTTTTGGTACCTATAAGTTTGCGACAGAATTGCGAAACACCATCATCAAAGAAACAGGATTACCCATTTCTTTTGGTTTATCTACCAATAAAATAGTGTCTAAAGTAGCAACAGGAGAAGCCAAACCTAACAACCAAATGCGGGTAGATGTTGGATTAGAAAAGCAGTTTTTAGCCCCTTTGTCTATTCAGAAAATTCCTGCAGTAGGAACAAAGACCTATCAGACTTTGCGAAACTTAGGCATCACCAAAGTACAAATAGTACAAGAAATGCCATTAGAGATGATGATAAGTGCTTTAGGTAAACACGGACAGACCATTTGGAAACGTGCTAATGGTATTGATAGGCCCGCTTTAATTCCTTTTCATGAACGAAAATCAATTTCAACCGAACGAACCTTTGATAAAGATACGACCAACATGGTACAGTTGCGTACGACATTGACGGCTATGGCTGAAAATTTAGCCTATCAATTGCGTAAAGCAAATAAATTAACGGCATGTATAGCCGTTCGTTTGCGCTATTCAGATTTTCAAACCTATACCAAACAAATCAAAATTCCCTATACCAGTGCCGATCATATTTTAATTCCTAAAATCATAGAACTCTTTGAGCGTTTGTATGAAAGGCGATTATTAATCCGGTTAGTAGGCGTTCGTTTTAGCGATATTGTTACCGGCAATTATCAAATTAATTTATTCGATGACACCGAAGAAATGTTGAGTTTGTATAATGCTATGGATCGTATCCGAAAAAAATACGGTGAAAATAGTATTATGCGCGCCACTTCTATGGGGGCTAAAAGTATAGGTCGTTTTGACAACCCTTTTAACGGAGAACCTCCGATGGTATTAGCACATAGAAAACAATAAGTATGTATCTCAATTGTCATTCGTATTACTCGTTGCGGTTTGGTACGTTTTCAGAAGTGACCCTTTTGAAAATGGCGCAAGCGTATGGGGTAACTTCTTTGGCTTTAACAGATATCAATAACACATCGGCTTGTTTAAATTATATCCGAAAAGCCGATGAATATGGTATAAAGCCTATTGTAGGGATCGATTTTCGAAAAGGAGCAGAGCAATTATATGTGGGTTTGGCAAAAAACAATCAAGGTTTTCAAGAACTAAATACGTTTCTTTCTAGCTATTCTCATGCATCTAAACCATTGCCGATTTTAGCACCAGAGTTCTCCGAAGCTTTTATTATTTACCCCTTTGAAAAAGTACTGCAATTAAATAAAGTTGATTTTAAAGCGCACGAGTTTATTGGTGTTTCTATTGAAAATTTAAGACGACTACCTTTTTCAAAATACAAAGCCTATACCGATAAATTGGTGATTCAGCAACCTGTAACTTTTCGGAACAAGCGCGATTTTAATGCGCATCGTTTGTTGCGAGCCATTGCCAATAACACTTTACTTAGTAAATTACAACAAACAGAAGAAGGTCGGCTATCAGAACAAATGCACCCACTTGAAGAGTTGCTAAAAGCCTATCAAGAGTTTCCGAATATCATCGAGAATACCGAAAACTTAATAGCACAATGTACTATTGAGTTTGACTTTGGGGAAAGCAGAGTATCTCAAAACCAACACGTATTTGGAGCATCAAAAGAAAGTGATTTTAAGTACTTAAAACAACTTTGTGATACAGGATTGCCCAAACGCTATTCCATCATTACCGAAGCTGTTAAAAAGCGTTTAGCAGTAGAATTGAAAACCATACTGGAAATGGATTTTGTGTCTTATTTTCTCATCAACCATGAAATCGTTAGTTATGCGAACTCTAAAGGCTATTTGCATGTAGGGCGGGGTAGTGGAGCCAATAGTATTGTGGCGTATATTATCGGAATAACCGATGTGGATCCTATAGAGTTAGACTTGTATTTTGAACGATTTATCAATCCGTATCGAGCCTCTCCCCCCGATTTTGATATCGATTTTAGTTGGAAAGACAGGGATGATGTTACTGCTTTTATATTCCGCAGGTTTAAAAACACCGCCTTATTAGCGACCTACAATACCTTTAAATATAGAGCCGTTATCCGAGAATTAGGTAAAGTATTTGGGCTTCCAAAAGAAGAAATAGACCAACTGTGTAAAGGACATTTTTCTATGGATGGCATCGATGAGATGAGTAAATTGGTCTTGAAGTACAGTGCTTTAATTAAAGGTTTTCCTAATTATTTAAGTGTTCATTCCGCAGGGATATTAATTTTAGAAAAACCTATTCATCATTATTCTGCAACTGATCTACCACCGAAAGGTTTCCCAACGGTTCAATTTGATATGATTATTGCTGAAGACGCCGGTATTTTTAAGTTTGATATTTTAGGGCAGCGTGGTTTGGCTAAAATTAAAGAAGCGATAGACATCATTAAAGAAAACAGACCCAACGAACCTGAAATTGATATTACTCAAATAGAAAAATTTAAGAACGACGACACTATAAATACATTACTCAGTAAGGGAAGAGCTATTGGAGCGTATTATGTAGAATCGCCCGCTATGCGAGGGCTTATGTGCAAACTTAAAGTGAATGATTATTTGGGCTTGGTAGCGGCTAGTTCGGTTATTCGCCCGGGTGTTTCTAGTTCAGGAATGAAAAACGAATATATCCGCAGGCACCGAGAGCCCGAAAGACGAGAACAAGCGAACCCTATTTTAGAACAAATTATGCCTGAAACCTATGGTATTATGGTTTATCAAGAAGATGTGCTCAAAGTTGCCAACCAGTTTGCAGGCTTAGATTTAGGCGAAGCCGATGTACTACGCAGAGGTATGAGTGGTAAATTCAGATCTCGAGAAGAATTTAAACGCGTAGAAGAAAAATTTATCGTCAATTGTCGTGAAAAAGGGTATTCCGACACCTTGATTTTTGAAGTATGGGATCAGATTGCCAGTTTTGCAGGCTATGCCTTTGCCAAGGGGCATTCCGCTTCTTATGCCGTAGAGAGTTACCAAAGTATGTTTTTAAAATGTTATTATCCCTTAGAGTTTATGGTAGCTGTTTTAAATAATGGCGGAGGGTTTTATAGTGCAGAACATTATATCCACGAAGCTCGGATGTGGGGTGGACACATTCATTCGCCCTGTATCAATCAAAGTGACCATCACAACACCATCAAAGGAACGAACATTTACTTAGGTTTTGGCTACCTAAAAAACGTCGAAAATTTAGTAGTAAAACGTATTTTAACAGAACGTCAATTATACGGGATGTTTATAAACTTTGATGATTTTATAGATCGGGTGGTTATTAGTATAGAACAACTATCTATCTTCATTAGAATAGGAGCATTTAGTTTTACAGGCTTAGAAAAAAACGAACTGCATTGGCAAGCCATATTTAAGATCAATGCCTTAAAAAAACGAAGTGGCAATCCAACCCTATTTCAACCAAAACACAAAAATTTTGAATTGCCTAAATTAAGCCATAACTGGCTAGAAGATGCCTACGACCAGATGGAACTACTAGGCTTTCCGCTCTATAGTTATTTTGATTTAATTTCGGAACCAGTAACAAGTACCACTAAAGCAAAAGATATGCCTTTATACCAAAACAAAGAAATATGCTTGTATGGTATTTTAGTAAACACCCGATTTAATACGACTAAAAACAATAAAAATATGCGTTTTAGTACGTTTATAGATCAAGAAGGCAATTATTTCGATGTGGTACATTTTACCAAAGTGGTCGATAAATATCCTATACATGGTATTGGAGTGTATGCTTGTTATGGTAAGGTAACTGAAGAATTTGAACACTTTAGCTTAGATGCTATTTGGACCAAAAAAATAGCCTTAAAAGCAGACCCTAGAGCTTCGGATACGCCTAGTTTTAATAGTTTAAAAAAAATGAACTAGACCTTAACGCTGCTTTAAAAAAAATTAGCCTCCATTAAACATTGTCAAACTAGTCTCCACAAACCTTAAAATTGATATCAGTGATACTATTAGGTTCCAAATTAGGGGTAAGGGTTTATTTTCTTCTTAAAAAAATTTGAATTCCAATATTGAGCCCAAAAGAATGTTGGTATATGGTATTTCCGCCCCCTAGTAAGCCATTGTATTTTGCGGTTACTTCAAGCGCTACCTGATCTGTCACATAAATTCCATAGCCCGGTCCCAAGCCAAAAGCGAAGCCATTCGTAGAATTTCCACCTCGCACATTAGACCCAGCGATTCCGCCATTAATTTCTGTAAAGAAAACGCCTCGTTTTGAAAAGTCTATTTGATCGTAATCAGAAGCACGTAAATAGTATCTTAAAAAACCTTGCAGACCATAAATAATGGTTTCAGCCGATTGACCATTGGTTTCAGGAGATTTAATATATCCAAAATTTATCACCGTACCTATTAAGAAGTTATCGGTTAAAAAGTAACCCGCTTTTGGACTCAGGCCTAGGTTAAATCCAGCTCCATCATTTAAGCCAAAATTCACACCAAATAAACCACTACTTCCCGTTGTTGTAATACCACTGCCAATATCTGCGCCCAAGATATAGTTGCCTTTTTCGGCTTGCCCATGTAGGTTTAGATTCGTGAAAATTACAAAGGCTAAAAGGCTTAGAAATCTGGGTAAGGTAAAAATAGCTACCGCTGGTCTAAAAGCCTTGCTTTGGGAAGACCTCTCTACATTATTTTTTAAACTATGCATACGGCTTATTTTCATGATCCAAGGGTTTAGCTATTCCTGTGCAATTTAAAAATTTTAATAAAGAACATGAACTATATTCATTGTTAAAATGAATTTGCCTATTAAAAATTAGATGTATTTTTCTTGATGTATTTTTAGTAGGGCTTTGAGCTGCTTAAAATAGCGCGGTGGAAAATAATGACTTTATATTTTAGTCAAAAATTTTTATAAATTTTTAGTATGAGATATCTCTTAATAATAATTATGTTTTTTTTATTTAATGGCTGTGAGGAGAATAATGTTATTAATATACCTTTAAAACAGGAGATTAATAGCAATATAGCTTTTGAAACCTATAATTCTACTTTTCCATTTATGTTTTATCATAAAGAATTTAAAGAGTTCTATACAGCTCAATTATCAAAATATAGATTATTGGCTAATGTGGATGTTCAGTATATAGCCTCAAGTATTCTAGATTTTGAAAATTTTATTTATCAATTAAAATTAAAAAATCAAATTTCTGGTTTGCAATACCAAGAATTAGTTAAACAAACAAATTTAAACTCTGAACTTGAAGCCAAAAAAAAGCAACTAATTCCAGAAAATATTCTGATAGGAATAAAAAATGGTCAAGTCTTTATTGTATACGATAAAAATAAAAATTTTGATTTTACTGATGATGATATTGACTATTTTGAACAAACTAAAAACCAAATTACATTATATCCGAGCAAATTACTGGGTGATTTATCTACATTAGAAATCACTCAGAATTATTATATAAACGATACACTTGAAAAGTATAACAGAAAAATAAAATTCTTCCCACATAAAACTTATTTTGCTTTTCAAAGGGAGAGTGATTCTATTTTAAAAAAGTTAGGTACAATAGGATATTTTCAAGATTATTATATTGGAGAATTCAATGCAAGTGGAGAACTTTTTGAAATAGCAATTCAGGGCTTGAATCGTCTAAATGCTCAAATTCTCATTAAATCTAAACAAAGTTTTTTTAATTTTCATAAAAGCGATGAAACCTTTAATTATAACTATTCTTATAAGGTTGGTGATACTGTAGCTATGAATAAAAACGCCTATCTAATAGAAGCCCTTGGTTCGTCTTTCAAAAGTATTAGTTTGAGAAAAATTAAAACAGAAAAAAATTTGAGCAAAGGAAGAATTGGAGAAAAAGTTACAAATTATAATTTTAAAAATATTTCGGAAAAAAATATAGACTTACTGCCTGAAAACACTAAGCCATTTTTATTATTAGAATTTTGGGGTACTTGGTGTGGTCCATGTAAAGAAATGACTCCAAAAATCGTTGCAATGAAAAACAAATTTACTGATAAAGTTGATGTTATTGGCTTTGCTAACGATAAATCAAATGAGATTGTTCACGATTATATATTCAAAAATAAAATGAATTGGGAACAGGTTTTAGTAAATGAAAATACTAACTACAAAATTTTAAAGGAGTTAAAAATAACAGCTTATCCAACTTATATTTTAATCAATAAAAATCTTGAAGTTTTATTTCGTGGAAATTCTGAGAGCTCTATAGAAGAAATGACTAAAATAATAGTAAATAGTAATAATTAGGATATTCTTTCTCGAAGAATGGTCACATACTGGGGTGACCTAAATTGTCCAGGATAAATTTAATTTATAAGTTTTAACAAAATGAAAAGTTTAAAGAATTTAAATTTTGGAGCAAATGAAGTACTTCAAAGAAATCAAATGAAAAATGTTTTTGGCGGTGATACTCTTACCCATGCACCACCTGGAGACGGTGAAGCGGCATGTAACAAAAAAAGTTGTTCCAAAAATTCAGACTGCGCAACCGGGGCTTGTGCATACTTTGGGGTACCTTGTTCTGCATGGGGTGATTGCGGATGTGGTAATTATTGTTTGTAAATTCTAGATTACAGATTTCTTGGCATATTTTCTCAAGAAATCTTTAATAATTTTGTCAAAAACATCTGAAAAATTTCAATCTTATATTTTAGCTTATGCGTAAATTACTTTATATATTTTTAATGTTTTGTCTAATTAATTGTAAAAATGAAAGTCCTAAAAACGATTTTGTTCTTAATGGCAAAGTAATAGGGGACGTTCCAGAATACATTTATCTGCATTACGGTAATATCAAAGACAGTTCGATAATTGTAAATGACAAATTTAATTTTTATGGAAAAGTAAAAGAACCAACATTCGCAAAACTAATTGTGAATCCTATTTCAACACATGATGTTTCACTTTATATAGAAGATACAATAATGAATATTGAGATTGAAATTGAGAATCGAAAATTAAACAATGAAATGGAGGTCAATTTTATAAAAACCAAAAGTTTTGAGGGCACAAAATCTGTCTTACTTCAGTCAGATTTCGCCTTATTTAAGCAAAGGAATTCAAGTAAAAAAGATTGGAATATAAGATTATATAAAAAATTAGAAAGTATAATCAATAAAAATCCTAAACATCAATACAACGCAGAGCTATTAAGTGAGTTTATTCATGATTCAATACTGAATCGTACGCAATTAAAAGCTTTATATGCATTAATCGATAGTGCTAACACAAGTCGATTTTCAATGTCCAGTATCAGAAAGGAATTATACCCAAAGGAAGCTCTTGTAATTGGGAATACTATTAGAGATTTTAACCTTCCCAATCAGTACACAAAACAAATAAATACAAAATTTTTTAGAGATTCTTACTTACTTATTGATTTTTGGGCTAGTTGGTGCATTCCATGTAGAAAACAAAATGTAGAATTAAAAAATATTTATAGGGAATTTAAAGGAAATGGGTTTGAGGTTTTAGGTGTTTCTGTTGATACTGACAAGGAAAAGTGGATTGAAGCGATTAACAAAGATCAGATAAATTGGGAAAATGTTCTGGAGATAGAAGGTATTAATGGCAAAGTCCCCGCTGATTATAACGTTTCATATCTTCCCTTTAATGTTTTAATTGATAGAAACGGAATAATTATGGGGATGGATTTAAAAATGAATGAATTAGAAGAAGTTCTTAAACATAAACTTAAAGAATAGTTTGATTTTAATAAAGTTTCCTACATTGAATTCTTCAATAAAAGAAAATTTTTATCCAAACTTTTTCAGAAAGTATACTTAAGTAAATCTAGATAGTATTAAATGGAATTTTAGTAATGAAACAAAAAAATTGGTGATTATATTTGCCACAAAGCTACAGCCAATATAGATGCAGAACAACTTCCAGGATTTAATTTTTTAAGTCCCGTAGTCGCTTGGTATGCTAAAGAAATATCAACTTCATTTGGGATTCAAAAGTTTAATGGTCTGCCTGGGCTTACTTTAGAACTCACAACGGATTTTGAAGATGGAAAAGTTTCTTATCGTGCTGTTAAAATAGAACTCAACCCACCTCTAGAAGAAATTCAAATAAAAAAACCAGAAGGAACTCAAATGTTAACTGAGAAGGAGTATTTAGCTCAAGTAAAAAAATCATCGGCTAGAAGAGTAAAATTCTAGGTTCATAATATTACTCATTTTAAGATAAATAGTATTATATCACTGTGAGCATTATTATTTTCTAAAAATAGTTCACTGTAAATACGATAGATACTAATTTTTGCACATAAATTTCCTTTTTATAGTAGTAATCTTCGAATGGATTCGCTTCGCGCGTCCAGCAAAGCTCCGCTTTGAGAATAATACAAACAAAAAAACGCTCAAGCAAGCTTGGCGTTTTCTCTTATTGTACTATTCATTCGTGACCTCGACTGGATTGGCATTGCCCTGCCAGAAAAAGCTCCGCTTTGAAAATAAAAAATGGTCAAATAAAATTTTGAGCAAGCTCTATTTCATTTAACCATTTTTTTATTTATTCGTGACCTCGACTGGATTCAAACCTTGTCATTGAATCCCTTTGATTACGGGGTGTCTACTGTTAATTCTATGCGCTGTTGTCGATTTGTGAACACTAAAATTCAGTATATGAATCTATATTTCATCTTGTATAAAAATAGGTAATATTTAATGAATATTTTCCTAAATTTTATTAACCATGCACCCTATTACTATTAAGGCTAGAATAATCTTTTCCTATATTATTTTCTATTTAAACATGATTTTCAGATTTGTAATTATTGCTATGGATTAATCTGAGATATAAGCGCACTAAAATTCTTTTTTATATACTCTTTTAAACTTTTTGGCTCTTCAATTATCACATCCCCTAGCTGTGAAACCACAAATTTTATTAAGTCATAGTTTGGGACTAGATAATAGTTGACCAAAGTATATTCCATTTCAATATCTGTATTTATTTTTTTCCTGGAGACTGTGTCGTTTTTAATAATTTTCTGAGATTGATGCATATGCTTTGACCTGAGATAATTCAAATAGAAAGCGGAGACACGCAATTGAATAAGTTCCCGTTTTACAATATCATTTTCGAAATACTCTTTCAATGGCATTGATGCTCCTAATCTACCTTTAAAAAAGTCAATTTCCTTTTCTAAATTGGGAAGTGAATCCCAGTCATATTTATCTTGCTGCTTTAATTCTTTGATCCGATCAATACCGTAGGTTCGAGGTTTGTTAGTTTCCAAATCAAAACCGTGTAAATGCCATTTTCCTTGATATTCCTTTAGAATTACGGGACAAACCTTCTTTGGCAAGGGATCCTTATCAAAAGGCTGATAGGTAAAAGTCACCCAATGTCGATTGTTTATACTTTCCAATAGTAATGGCAACCATGCTACTCCTTGTTGTATGGGTGGGCTCGCCACATTATCTAGATTCGCCAACCCTGGCATTTCTAAAATTCTTAAGTGATTCTCAATTCTTTTTACAATTTCATTTTCGTAATCGTCTACTAATCGATAAGTCCGTTTTCTATTGTCGTAACCACTTTGAATTTCATAACCAAGTTCTCTTAAGAATTCTACGTTTCTGTTAATGGTTCTTAAATTAATTTCTGAATCGTTTCTTTCACTCCAAAGATCTGCTATCTCCTCCTTGGTGCGAGCCCGAAGGGCAATTAAGTTCTTTATAAAAAGGAGGAGTTCAATATTTGGATTTTTCATATTTTTTAGTATGTACATTTATTGTCCAAGGTCACGATTATGTTTGTAGCCTTAACGAAACAAACTTAAATATAGTATGAAGAAAATTATATACATCAGATTGGATGGGATAATTGCAAATTTTGAAAAACAAAACCCAAACCATCAACTATTTAAAACTGACATGGCAGAAAGGATTCCGAGTATATATGATCTTGTTGACCCTGTTAATGGTGGTATAGAAGCGGTACATACCCTATTGGAAATGTCAGCGTATGAATTGTATTTTATTGCTACACCCCATTGGGACTATCCTGAAACTTGGAGCGAAAAAAGAATATGGTTAGAAAAGTTATTTGATAGTAAGCAAGTACACAAAAGACTCATTTTATGCCATCAAAAACAGTTATTAATAGGAGATTATCTAATTGATGATAGTTGGTACAACGGTGCTATGCGATTTATGGGAGAATGGATTTATTTAGGTGCAGACCCTAAATTTAGTGGATGGGACGAGGTTGTAAAATATCTAGTTAAAGAAGTTGAATAGATAATGAAAGAAAAAAAATAACTCTTAAAAATTTAAGCTATGCCCTTACTTATTGGAATTATTGTCTTGGCACTACTTTTTTTTGTCTGGTGCCTGATAGTATTACCCTTTTTTATGTGGATAGAATTTTGGTTTACAAGAATATTCAATCCAAGGAAATATAGGAGACAACAAGAGATTATAAAGCTTTGTCAGAGGCTTAATACAATTAGGGAAAGAATGCCCAATGTTAAATGGTTTGCTGATGATCTGGAAGTTCAACAGGCCGGCATGAAGGAAATGGAAGCACTTAAAAGGGAAGAAGATGAAATTAAGACAAGACTAAGTATAATAAGAAGATGAGCTCGGATGATTAGCAATTTCCCATACTGGAACGAAATGCAGCTTTTATAACAGGTTAATCTTACATGTAAGAATAAGATAAGGGTTAAAAAGGGCACACTATTCATATACTATTATAAATCCTAACATGTTTTCTAGGGGATAGGATTTCTGAGATAAGAAATTAAAACTAATTAGACACGTATTGTCCAAGGTGGTTCGTAAGTTTATAGTTTAATATTTAAAATTTAGTTATGCAGAAAACGGTTTATATTGATTTAGATGGGGTAGTGGCAGATTTTGATAAGGCTAGAGAGGAGCACCCTTTAAGCAAGATTACCCCTTACAAGGGTAGGCCGGATAAAATCCCCGGGATTTATGAAAACCTGGAACCCATTGTGGGAGCAATTGATAGTGTCAATCAATTATTGGATACACCCCATTTTGATGTGTACTTTCTTTCAACAGCACCTTGGGATAATCCAGAGGCATGGATGCATAAAAGGCTTTGGATTGATAAGTATTTTGAAACAAAGAAAATAAGGAAACGTCTGATTTTGAGTCACCATAAAAACCTATTGATTGGAGATTATCTGATTGATGATCGAAAGTTTAACGGGGCTTCGGAATTTACAGGGGAGTGGTTGCATTTTGGGAGTGAGGCGTATCCAGATTGGAATGCAGTGATAAATTATTTAAAAGAATTATAACTAAAATTAAATATATGGTGTTTTTAATAATGTATTTGGGTATTGGTGTTCTTATAAGTATGGCTTTATCTGAAATTGATAAATGGGAGGTAATAGGGGAAGAAAAAGATCAAATCACAAATGTAGAGCGTTGTATTCATATTATTCTTTGGCCCGTAATACTTACAGTGTTTTTGAACTCACTTAGAAAATATTTATAAGAAAATATAAGCCGGGACGTTAATTAAATAGAATATTACAGGACTTAATCTGTTTTAAAGAGTAAATAAGGGAATTAAATTTGAAATCATCAAAATATTTTATATGTGTAATATAGTAAATCAGAAGGTCTTATTTTTAGATAAATATAATCCTGAACGGGAAGTCCAAAGGGCTCTTTCTATGTCAATTAAAGCATCTGTTCAAAGAAATAATCTTTACTCTGAAAATATTCGATCTGGGAGTCAAAAAAGAATAGAAGTGGGGCAAATTTGGAGAGAAAAGCTAATTGAAATTACAAAAAAATATGAAAATTCTATATCTAGAGACCAATATTTAGAGGACGTTGTAGAATTAAAAAAATTTATGAATGAAACTTTTGATGGGCATTTTAATAATAATAAATTTTTAAGTGATCCTGGATTAAGACTATCACATTCCCAAAAATCTATAAGTGTTTATTTAAAGCATTTATGGTGTATTGGTAAAGTCAAAGAACCACCATGTTGTCCTGTTGATGCTATTATATTAAAAAGGATAGGGCTGAAATATCCTCATAATAGTTGGGGTAAAATTAATCAACTACAAGAATTAGAAGATAAATTAAATTTAATTGAAAAGTTTGCCAGCAAAAATTCTTTAAGTGTAGCCCAATGGGAATTATGTAATTTCTAAAAAATTCAAAGGAATGTCCTATTCAACTTTAATTGCAGAAATAAATAATGTAAAAAAGGAAAGAAATGGCTTTGCCTGCAAAAGAAAACAGCCGTTTTCCATTACCGATTTCCGAATTAATGAACTATACAATCGCTATTTTTCAAAACTTTCTATGAAGTGTCAAGAATTTACATTTAGTACACTTCCTGAAGACCATGATGAGCTATTGTATTTACTACGAGCCCATTTTCAACTTTGGATTGGTATTCAAGGACATAGTATTACAATTCATCAGGAATTCCCGCGCCGTTTTAGGGTTACAAGGGAAGTGAATCCTAATAACCATTGGTTTAGCCCTAAGACGTTTCCAATGGGGAGTATACTATACTATGGGAAGGATCACTATTCTGTCTGTAACCGAAACAAAGGGATTCCACTTTCAGAGATTGCTCCTTCAAATGAAAGTGAAGTAAGACAACCAGTTGTCCAAATTAACTATGACTTTATTGAAGTTTTAGAAGATTAAATGGGGAAAGACATTTATTGTCCATAGTCAGATGTAGCTTTGATTTAAGAATTTGTAACCTTAAATAATAACTATATGGAAAACATGGAAATCATTCAATCAACAACTCGCTGGGTAAAAAAAACCTTTAAAAATTTCTCTGAGGATGAGAAAGTTGAAAAAGCAATTAAGATTACTCAAAACTATAGGGAAGAAAATAAAGAAAAAATAAAAAAGAGGGGGGAACTAAATCAAGCACGCTTTGAAGAGGCAATTGACAAAGAATTTCTTTGCTTAGAATTATTTGGTGTAGATTAATAATAATTCTTTTTTGAAGGTATTATCAACACTAATATGAATTAAGTATTGAGAATGAAGTTTGGAAGGTAAGGTTAGATGATACTAATCAAGTATCATTTGCATAGGCTTATACCTTATGAACAATCTAATTTTAAGTTATGCCTAAATTGTAGCACTAAAATTTAAAAAACAATTTCATTAAAATAGTGTTTTTGTTATCAAGACTGATCAATTTTTTTTAATTTCATCCAGCATGGCATAATCTAAAAAAAAATCAAATGCAACCAACAAAAAAACCGAGGTATCTTACCAAATCACGCTTTAAACAAGCACTAGAATGTCCAACAAAACTGTTTTACACAAAAAAGAATATTTATGCTAATGTGCAAAATGATGATACTTTCTTAAAATCCTTGGCACAGGGCGGTTTTCAGATAGAAGAAGCGGCAAGAATGAACTACCAGGATGGCATTGCTATTACTGGTGATGATTGGGATTATGAAGTATTGGTTAAGAGAACAGAAGAACTTCTACAACAAGAAAACATCACCATTTTTGAAGCGGCTTTTCTCCATAATGGTCTGTTCGTTAGAGTTGATATTCTTCAAAAAATTGGAAATAATATTCAACTTATAGAGGTTAAGGCAAAGTCTATAAGTGAAAAACATCATGATAGTTTTATTGGTGCAAAAAATGGAAAATTGTCTAGTGGCTGGATACCTTATTTGTATGATGTAGCCTTTCAAAAATACGTGATGCAACAGTCATATCCACACTGGAAAGTCAAAGCATATTTAATGTTAGCAAATAAAGATGCTGTCGCTTCGGTGGACGGGTTAAATCAAATGTTCAGGATTACTAAGAAATCTAATTTAAGAACGGGAATTATAAAATCTGAGAATCTAAAATTGCAGGATTTAGGAGATACCTTGTTATCAAAAATTATTATTGAAGATGAAATGCAACTAATATTTACCAAAAACCCGGTAGATGAAAACAGGACATTCGAAGAGTTAATTCACTTTTATAAAAATCACTATGAAAGCGACATTAAGATTTTTAATGAAATTGGGAGACACTGCAAAGTTTGTGAGTTTTATAGTCCAAACAATGAAGAATATAGAAGTGGATTTCATGAATGTTGGTCAGAACAATTAAATCTACCAACAGACAAGATCAACAAACCGAAATCGTATGATGTTTCTAATCTACATTTTTCGAAGAAGGATAGTTTAATGCAGGAAGGAAAATATTTTATAGAGGATATAACAGAAAATGATATTGATGTAAAGTCTGAGGCAGGGAAATTTTCTCAATCAGAACGCCAATGGATTCAAATAGAAAAGATAATACAAAATGACTCTTCACCTTCATTTGAAAAGGATGGATTGCGAGATGAATTGAATACCTGGAAATTTCCTCTAAATTTTATTGACTTTGAAACATCGGCAATAGCATTACCCTTTACAAAAGGAAGAAGCCCTTATGAGCAGCTGGCCTTTCAATATTCGCATCATATTGTTTTTGAAGATGGACGAGTTGAACACACCTCAGAGTATCTAAATACTACAATTGGGGAATTTCCCAATTATAATTTTATTAGATCATTGAAAAAATCCTTGGAATTAAATACCGGAAGTATTTTTAGATATCATAATCATGAGAATACCATTGTAAACGCCATTTACAAACAACTTATAGACTCTGATGAAAAGGACAAGGCAGAATTGATGGAGTTTATTAAATCCATTAGTCACAGTACAGGAAACAGCCCAGAAAAATGGCGTGGGGACAGGGATATGATAGATTTATGGAAGGTAGTTAAAGATTATTATTATGATCCTTACACTGGGGGATCTAATTCTATAAAAGATGTGCTTCCTGCAGTTTTATTCTCCAGTAGGTTTCTTCAAAACAAATATCAAAAATCGATTCGGGAAATAAACCTTACGAGTATTAATTTTGATGACAACAAAATACTTCTAAAACTAGAAAAAGGAAATCCTATTAGCCCCTATAAGCTACTACCACCATTATTTGAAGGCTGGGATAAAGAAGCTTTAGATAATAATATTACTGAAATTGAAGGTATTAGTGATGGTGGAGCTGCCTTAGCAGCTTATGGAAAATTACAATTTGAGGAAGTCAGCGTAACGGAAAGAAAGGCAATTGAAACAGGCTTACTAAAATATTGTGAACTGGATACGTTGGCAATGGTAATGATTTATGAATATTTCAGGGAAATAGCGAAATAATCATACGTACTATAATAATAATCCTAAAAAATTAAGTCTTATGGAAAGTTTGTTGAAAAAATTAACCCATGATAGTCTATCAAATATTTGGAAAACTAAGTCTGATGAAATGAAATATCAATTTGGTCTTCACTTATATCAGTATGCTGCGGGTAAGTATTTTGATTATAATAATAATTTGAATTTTAAAAATTCTTCAAAACAAGAAGTTATATACAGTTATCGAAAAACTAATTACACATCATCTTTCGCAAGGCAATTTCAAAGGTTGCTACTGGGGTATCATGGTGTAAGAGGTTTATCACCAAAGATTTGTAATTTAAGTAGTGAGGAGGCAAATCGTAAACTCAAGGTTAATCGGAGTACTTCCGACCACATTATAGGTGTTACCTTGTGTTCTCGCTATGTTATTGAAGTTTTTAAACAAAAAGTTATCGAAGTTCTAATTTTAAAAAAAGAGATTAGTAAAAATTCACCAAATGAGGACCCTTTTATACACCTTAAAAACTTAGATATCGCCGAAAAAGTAATAGAAGATATGTGCGAAAATTGGTTATCTGAACATTTATGGCTTTGGGCTCAGTGTAGAGTAACAGTTACAGAACATAAGGCAGAAAATATAGCAAGAACTTTGGAAAATTTCGACACATTAGAAAAAGAAATTCTCCATAGGTCTAATTTTAGGCATTATTCGAGCAATGTTAAAATTGCTCATTATTTATAATTACAGGTATTAATAATCGTCATTCTTAATAGGAAATTAGCACTCTCATACTTTCTTTAGGTTGGTTAGTACTAGGTTGCATACAAGTAAAGTAATTCTTAAATTGAGTTCAATTTAGTAAAATAAGGTTTTCAAAGTTTAAATGCTGATAATACAGACTATAGAAAACTAAAAATAGCCAATTACACTTTAAAAGGGCGTAAAAAAGTTGATATGCCGTAATCTAACACTCTCTAATTAAATCAACAAATCCAGCAATGACTGTACAAGCCAAAGAAAAACTAATCATAGACAATAAGAAGTATTTAATGATTTCAGAACCTTTGGAATCCTATTTACAAGCTATGAAAGAAAAAGTCAAATTTGATTTGCGAACCACAGGATGTTGGAGAGGTTATGTTGGTACTTGGAAGTTAGAAAATGAAAAACTTTATTTAATTGATCTAGTAGGCACCAAATATGATTCGGAATTAAACACCCATAATGAAGTTGGGATGGAATATCTTTTTCCCAATCAAAAGTCTGTGTTTGCAAATTGGTTTAGCGGGCAACTGGAAATTCCTGATGGCACAATTCTGATGGAAGGAACTACATATTTGGGGGATTTTTTATTTTTAAAATTTGACAAAGGAGTGCTAATTGATTTCAAGTCTGTAGACGGTTTGGAGAAAATGGTAAATGATGTTCAAGTAACGGAACCTAAACGAAAAACTGGATTTTTGAAAAAAGTAAGAAAATGGTTTTTTCCTATTTATATTTTAACATTATAAACCCTAATTTTTTTTGAACTAAATAGGGGGAAGGTGGATCACTTTCAATCGCCACGCTAGGCTCAATTTAATCCACTGTAGGTTGCATGCTATAGCCGTTTTTTACAATTATATAGTAATATTAAATTTTAAATTAGCCCCATATTTGAAACTACATAAACGAGATGTGTAGTGTTAGAAGCATTAAAATAATCTTTTAGTTTACTAATATTTGCTTCCACAGATCTTACGCTATTAGGAGAGATGTCTTTTTCTTTTAGTAGCGTACTTATTTCGTTCTGCTTAAAACCTTTGGCTAACAACAACAGAATTTCTTGTTCGTAGGAGCTTAGTTCTAATACATTTTTTTGTTGCAAAACAGCAGTAGATACCGGACAGGTATATTTAGTATTGTCAGCTATTGCTTCGATACAATTTTGGAGTTCTTTTAAGCCATATAGACCCTTACACACATAACCATCAATTTCTTGCGCTTCAAACAAGGATTTTATCATGCTCTGGTTGTCTTCAACTGAAAAAACAATCACCTTTATTTTTGGCGAAATTGCTTTAACGGCTGTAATAAGTTCTTGACCACCTGTAATTGAGCTATTTCTTGATGGATTTTCAAATGATAAATCTGTTATTAATAACTCGTACGGCTTATTATCAATTACCGCTTTTTTAATTTTTAAAAATGCTTCATCACAATATTGCGCATGCCCTATATCGTTATATCCAAATTTTTGAAGCGTAGTCACTACGCCTAAATTATTACTATCAATATCTTCAGAAACAAATACCTTATTAAATTTCATTTCAAAATGTTAGATTGAAAATGTTATTGTTGCAGAAACACCTTCATTAGGTTTCGTTTCGAAATTAATACTTCCATTTATGTCTTGCATGCGGTTTTCCGCATTTTTCATACCTATTCCTAAAGAGGTTTCTTTTTGGTTAAAACCAATCCCGTTATCCACATATTTAATGGTGTATTCCTTGTTGTTTTTAGAACAGGTAATTGCAACTAAGGTAGCACTACTATGTTTTTTCATATTGGTCAATAACTCTTGAACAACTCTAAATAGTTCTATTTTTGTTTGTTTTGCAACTGGATTCCAAAAATCCTCAGGGATTTCTTTAGTAATTATTTTAATGGTATTTGAGCTGTAAGAATTAAGGAGCATAGTAAAGTCATCACCAAACTTGTTGTCGGTATTAATTGGCGTAAAATCCTTAGAAATATCCCTTATTCTTTTATAGACACCATCTAAACTATTTAAAATAACACCACTTTGAGGCAATGAATGGTATTCAGGATCTTTCTGCACTTGGGTCATTAAATAATGAATATCATTGCCTAATTCGTCATGAATTTTTTTAGACAATCGCAGCTCAGTTTTATAGTTCTGTTCTAATTGCTCTCTTTTTTTCTGCTGATTTTTATAATAAATAATAAAACCGATTAAAAACAATAAAAGCCCAGCAATAGACAGTACTATTATTCCTTGCTTTTCTCGTATCGCCACTTGAGCAAGGAGTACAAGGTTCTTTTTTTCTAAAGTATCATTGTCATACTTTGTAGCTGCGTAAATAGACCTTATGGATTGTTTCGTTTTTTCTAGCTTATTTTGCACATTGGAGTATAAAATTGCCTCTTCAGAAACATCTAGCCCCAATTCTTTCTTAAGCGGTAGTACTAAATCTAAAGACTCTAAAATGGCAACTGAATTGTTTATCTCTTTTGAGTTTGAAAATGCTTGCTCCGCATAATTAAGCGCCTTAGCCTTATCGGTATCAAAATAGTATTCTGCTAAATGAACGTTACTAGATATTAAACCAGAGGCTGTATTTAAGGCTTGACGTATTTGTAATGAGTTAAGGAGAAGGGACTCACTTTCAAGATTATTATTATTTTCCAACCATTTATAATAGCCTAGATTACAAATTGCTCTAGCATATTGAAATTGATTTTTTCCTTCACTGTTTTTTACAATACTATCTAAAATACCATAACTGACAGCAAATTCATTCTGTTTTGCCAAGATGTTGGCTCTAGTGATTTTTATGGTATGAGCACTTTCCTTGTCTATAATGTATGCAGGGTGGTTTTTTAGTAAACTAAAGATTTTATTATTCCAGCGGAGGGCTTCCTTGTAGTTGCCTAGTTCTTTTTGAGCGACTGAAATAGTTTGATATAATCCAAAAGTAGATTCAACTTCGTTAGAACCATCTAAATATTTTAAACCATCAATTGCGGTGATCATGCTTCCATTATAATCACCTAAGCTTTTTTGAATGTTTGCCATATCAAGCAACCGATCTCCAACAGCGATACTATCTTTCAGCTTTATATTTATACTATATGCTTTATCAAAATAAAAGTAAGCAGAATCTAATTTATCTAATCTTTTAAAGTAGAAGCCCTGCCTCCATAAAGCATTACTTATAATGGTGCTATCCGAAAGCATTTCTGCTTTTTTGAGTAATTTTTTGGAGTAATAAATAGCATTGCCGTAATCCTTTTTTTTAGCAAATGACCCAATTTGTTTTTTTATAATGAGTAGCGAATCTGTTACTACTGGTATTGAAGAATTGAAATCATTAGTACTACGTTTATCAAAAGATTCAATTGCTAAAATCATTTTAAAACATGAACATAAGAGCACAAAAAAGAGGGACAAACTAAACTTAAGTTTCATCCCTCGAATTTACAAAAAGAGTTCACATAAAAAAGAACCCTTTTTATTTAAATGGCAGGAACCGGAACAACAGGAACTTCTGCATCAGGATCCTTTTCAATATCGCCATCATCTCCTTCTGTGGCAGCTAAGTTTTCATAAAGAGAATCCTTTTCTGTAACCGCATCGCTGTTACAAGAAATTAAGGACATATTGGCTACTATAAGAACTAATACTAAAACTATTTTTTTCATGTTTTTGTTTTTAAAAATTGGACATAGGTGTTGCCGTTCGGACTATTCCGAATATTTTAAGACAACACATTTTTGAGTGTATGGAAGTACTCCTCTATAAGTTGGGAAGTGGAAAACGCTTGCAGAAACTTTTAGCTACTTCCCAATAAGCTATCGATTTTCTGCATTTGTTTTCCTATATGTAATTGTTATGTTATCATGAGTACACAATCAATTACATGGCAAAGAAATAGGATAGCTTTATTATAGTATGGAAGAACCATGGAAAAGAATTTCCAGCAACTTTTTTCCATAGAATTTCCAAATTTGTGGTAATTTTAAGGGCAACCATCCAAACCAAAATGTCAAAAAAATTAATAGCACTTGTTTTTAAAAAGGCCGAAGAAGAAATAGGGCCTTCTAAAAAAACCCAAAGAGCGCAGCATATATCAGATGTACTGTTAGAAGATTATAAATATCAAATTAGCGAACGAAGATTAAGGGACTATTATACGAATTATGTTGAAAAAGAAAAGAAGAGTAATGAGGCCCTAAGGCCGCAATTGATTGAGCCATTATGTAAATATTTAGGCTATGATAACTATGCTAGTTTTGTGGTAGATCATCCTTCAGAAAAAGAGGGTAGGTCATTTGAGAAAGAGTTAAGGGTAGGAGTGTTAGGTAAGAATAAGAATGCTTTAATAGTAACGGTTTCGGCTATTGCATTGAGCTGTTTAACCTATTTTGGATTTGTAAATGAAGAGCAGAATTGTATGATCTGGAAACAAGATCATTTTGAACAAACAGTATGTTCAGGTGTTCCCTTAGAAAGACCTTATGATGAATTAACTTTAAATGAGTTTAGAAGAATTTCGTACAAAGATTCATTAATTGAAAGAAAAGCAAATAAAAAAGAACTGTGGTATGATAAATCTAATGGGCAGGTAGAATTTTTTACCTATCATGGTTTTCATCCTGAAAATGATAAACCCCTAAAAAATGTTACGGATTATATATTTAAAACTTATGTTTTGGATAAAATGAATGATTCGCTTACCACCAAACCTTAATTTTAGATTTATTCATACAACCAGTATGCAACGCCTCCGTGATGTGAACATGCACCTCTACCAGTTGCGTTTGAAGTTGTTCCATCCCTACAAACTGCCCCAACTCTTATTTGTATAGTTCTGCTTTTGGTCTGAGCATCACTCTTTGTTGGAGTTGTAAAAATGTAATTTGTATTACTACTATATTCGAGGCTAGTTGGTCTATAATTAGTAATGAAATTATTATGTTCAGGATAATTAGTGCTTTGTAGGCTTTCTATATTATTCGTCTTAGTTTCTAGAATATATTCAGAATCAGAATTAGCATAGATAAATAGACATATAATGGCAAGTAGGATACTCGTTCTTGGATATTTTCGAGCAATACCAATGACTATTCCAAGAAGAACTATTCGTATGATCCAAATCATTTAAATTAAAGGCTAGTGTAATAAGACCTGAAGTTAATTTCAAAAAAGGAGGGCACCTTGCAGAAAACCGTAGGCCTAAAGTAATATTAGAGAAGAATGAGTAGAGGAGTCTATTCAAATAGAAAATAAGGAGTATACTATTTTTAAGTATGAAGAGAAGTTATTGTAATCAAGTGCTAGAAATATTATTCGGCTTTCTAGTTTTGTACATTATAATTATAAATAGTAGGAATAAAATGATTTTTCCAACTAAGTAACCGAAGCCATAATTAGTCATTCTAAACAAATCAGTAGATATTATGCTAATGATATTTATTAATAGAAAAAGAGCTACTATTATTGAAATGTAAAATATATATTTTTTCATGTATAAAATAGAAAAGTAAAAGAAAGGTATGGCGTAAAACCACACCTTTCTTTTTGTTAAAAAATTACTTGGTTACTGTTGTAGTGGTTGGTGTGTATAAACCAAAAGTTAAGGAAGAAACTAATCCATTAACAAATGACTGTCTTGTGTGAACAGTGTAATTGTCACTACCGTTTGCCATTTGTTTAGAATCAGAAACGCCTACAGGGGCTAATCCGTAAACCACATAATGGTTCCATTTTGTAGTTTGGCTGTTTCCTTGAGCTCCATTACCTACTACACTAGTGTATGAGTAGCAAGAAGTTAATAACATAGACGACCCGAATACAATCGCCATAATTCTCATTGAACTTTTAATCATTTTTTTAATTTTTGGTTAAACATTTTATTTATTACTCTCAGTTTGAGAAGTGCCTTTTAGTATTAAAATCAAATATGAAATAATACCCATTACAAAGAAGAAAGGTAATGGTAACAAATAGGCATGCCTTGCGGAAAACCACATGGCTATTTTTTAAAAATTATTTTTGAGATTAAAAACAAAATGAGCTTAAATAAATACTAACATTTATTTAAGCTCTGAAGATTATATTATACAGCCCTCTGATACACACTTTTACCACCACCAAAATAATTAGAATAGATATGTTGATAGACATTTGCTGTTCTAATACCTACTTCTTCATCTGTATAAGATTCTTGCGGTAAATACAATAAGTTATCATAAATAGTACTTTTAACCTGAGCTTTTAGCTGCCTACTTTCTCTCCATTTTTCAATTTTAAGTTTTTCAGTCTTTAAGGTATCTAATGTTTTTGCAGCTACCTTTTTCACCACTTTTAGTTCTTTATCAGATAATTGCTTTCCTTCCTTTAACAAATCGAAAATAGCTAAGGTCTCCTGATTCTTAAGATTTTCTCTTACAGCTCGTTGTTCTTCAAAAGATAAGTCCTTGATAAAATCATTTAATTTATCAAATGTTTTTATGGTGTCCTCTAGGTCTTTTCCTTTGTTGTATTCTTCAATTATTTCTTTATACCTATCATAAAAATCGATACGTAACGGATTTTCATTTACCATTTGCTCTAAGCGCTGTTCTATAGCTTCTTGTAAATTAAAGACTAAAGTGTTTTTACGTAGTGTTTTGGAAAAGGCAGCTCTTAATTTATCAAAATCTAGAGAAGACAAATCTACATAGACTTCTTCATCTCCCTCTTTAAGTATAGTATTTTGAATAATTACACTATCACTAACAATGGCTTGTAAATCCATTATTATTTGTGTAACGTCGGCAGATTTAACATTCTGATTTAAAGCAGTGTAAATAGCTTCAATGGCATTAAAATCTTTAACATGTGGTTTCAATTTATCGGAAGGGAATAATGCTTTATATTTTCTAAATACATTGCGTGCCATCATTTCAAAAGTAGTCCTTGTAGTTTCATTTAAGCATACAGCATCAGTTGCTTCTTTTATTCTCGCTATTTTGGACATAGGTTTAGCATCTATCAACTCTTGCAATGAAAAAGAAAGTTCTTTTAAATATGCTTTTACGTCTTTAATAGCTTGCTTTAATTCTATTTCTACATCTTCTAATGGCTCTACTGGTTTTCCTGTTGGTTTATCTTTTCCTCCAGATTTTCCACCTTCTCCATAAACTGAATATGCTTTTTCTAATTGCTTGTAAACGTTACCATAATCTACAATTAGACCATTTTCTTTTTCATCATCATATACACGGTTGGCTCTAGCAATAGTTTGCATGAGCGTATGCCCTTTTATTGGTTTGTCTAAATAAACAGTAGAAACACATGGCGCATCAAACCCAGTAATCCACATAGCACATACAATAGCTAATCGAAAAGGATTCTCTTCATCTTTAAACTCTTTTTCTAGATTCCGTTCTACAATTTTTCTACGATGCACTTCAATATCTAAATTCATTTTACGGAATTTATCAACTTCATTTTGCTCGCTGCTTACCACAACACAGATTTCAGTTTCTCTTACACGATTGTATTTTCGACGCAATTCTTGAGCTTCTTGTTCATCTTCGGCATCTTTAATACGTTGTTCCAATTCAGTCAAATATTCTGGCCAGTATTTTGTAACCAGTTCATACATTCTAACTGCGGTGGGTTTATCTAACGCTACATACATAGCCTTACCTTGATAACCACGTTCGTTAAAATGCCATACTAAATCTTTTGCAATAGCCTCTAAACGAGGTGTGGAAGTTAGTATAGGATAATCTCGATTGAAAAGATATTCTAGTTTTTTCTTTTGATCATCATCTAAGTCTTCGTTTTCAAAAACTTCAGCCATTTTTTCATCCAACTCTGGATTAGTAATAGCTAATTTTTCTCCACGATTTAAATACCGCAAGGGTAGGGTAGCCTGATCTTCTATAGCACGTTTAAAATCATATACAGATACATATTCACCAAATATATTTTTGGTCAGTTCTTCTTCCTCTTTTATAATTGGTGTACCTGTAAACCCTAAGTACGATGCATTTGGCAAACCATGAAAACGCATATTCCGCGCATAGGTTCCAGATTGGGTTCTATGGGCTTCATCACTTATTACGATTACATTTTTACGTTCTGTAATTAAAGGATATTCACTTTCTAATTTTGGGTCTATTGAAAATTTATGAATTAAGGTGAAAACATATCGATGATTTTCTGACAGCAACTCTCGTAAATGCTCACGCCCTGTTATGCCTTTCTTTTTTCCTGCAATAACATTCTTATCATTCACTACACCTACACCAGAGAAGGTATCGTACAATTGATTTTCTAATTCTGTACGGTCAACAGCAATTAAAAAAGTATAAGAACCCCCTAATTTACGATGAATTTTTTCGCACAAAAACACCATAGAGTATGATTTTCCACTCCCTTGTGTATGCCAGAAAACTCCAAGTTTCCCTTCTAAATCTTCAATGTTATTAACGTTTTTAATTACCTTATTCACGCCAATATACTGATGATTTTTTGCCATTAACTTTACAACATCACCTCCAGAATCATCAAACAATAAAAAGTTTTCAAAAATATCCATTAAGCGTTTCTGGTCACAAGTACCGCGAAGCATGGTATCTAAACTTACTTCACCTTCTTCATCTTCTTCTATACGTTTCCAATCTAAAAAATATTTGTATTTACTGGTTATTGTACCCACTTTGGCATCAGTGCCGTTACTTAATATTATAAAGGCATTGTTATGAAATAGATGTGGAATAGCATCTTTATAATCTTTTAAATTATCTGAATATGCATGTCGTAATTCTTGATGATGGGCTTTAAGTTCGAATAATATAAGTGGAATTCCATTGACAAAACCAATCACATCTGGTCTTCTACTGTAGAGTTCACCAACCACTTCTAACTGCCTTACCGCTAGAAAATCATTATTGTCATAAGTATTAAAATCGAAAACCTTTAGTTTGGTTTTTATTAGCTCTCCTTTGTCGTTTGTATAACTAACAGGAATACCATTTTTTAAAAGCTCGCTTTTCTCTTTATTAATTCTACCTAAAGTTTGATCAGCACTATTTTGGCTAATGAGTTCAATAGCTTGTTCGTAGGCAGTTTCTGGATGGTTAGGATTAAGTTTTTTAAGCGCTTGCAACAGATAACGAGTTAGTACTACCTCATTTTTATTCTCCCTACCTAGTAAACCATTGGCTCCAAAAGATTCATTGTGCCATGCCGTAATTACAGACCAACCTAATTCCTCTAACACATCTTGTGTGGCTTGTTCTATTAAAGCGTCTTCAGAATATTCGTAGCTCATAAGCGTGCTAATTTATTTAATCTTGTTTGGTAGGCTTGCTTGTAATTTAGTTTTGATTTCTCGTTTAAAAAAGAGGCATCGATTAGGGTAATCACATTTTCCTGTTTTGATATAAGGTCTTTAACTACTTTTTCTATTTGTTGTGTTGAAATTCCAGCTTTTTCTCCCAATACATAAAACTGCGCTGCAATTTTTCCTTGTGCTAAATTTGGGGGTAATAAACCTTCATCCAAGGCAAAATCTTTATCGTCTATATGTAACCTGCTGTTTAATAAATCGTAAGCAGGACTTAATTTAAAATCGCCTAATGGTGTTTCTATCAATGAGAAATTTTTAAAATGCGCATCGCCATTAGAGAAGATATAATTAAATAAAATCAGTTTAAATAATTTAATAGATTCTACCGCATACGCTGGGGTGTACTTTTTTAATAGTGTAAAAAGCTCTAGATAATTACCTACATACTTAAAGTCTTCGCCATGTGTTTGTGGTGTTCTTTCTGCTAAGGATGCAAAATCTTCTTGAGCCCATTTACTACCATCGGTTTTTACATCAAAACGTTTTGTTATATATGCTGGATCACCATTTTTGAAAAAAATAAGCGCATTTTCTGCTGTTTCCATACCAAATACTTGTCTTGCAATTTGCATGGTTAGGTGCTCATTTGCGGGCATTTGATTTGCATTTTTACCAACATTAGGGATTGGTTTTAAAATGTATTTTCCTTGTTCACCTTCTTGTATTAAGCGTAATTTATTTTTTTCTAATACCACCGAAAATTTTTCTTGCACGCCAGAAATAGACATGCGTTTTCTGTTTTCGGTAAACAAAGCGTCTGTAATATCGTTTGTTGCAGGCGAATCGTACGGTAAAATTGGACTCACTTTTTTACCATAAAACACACGTCTTAAAGCGGTATTACTATAGGTTTTGTAACCTGTAGCAAGTGTACTTGGACAAACGGTTAGTTGTGCTAATGCCATTAGTTATCGATTTTTCTTATGGTTACAGCACCAATAGTATCTTGTATTGCTGTTGTTATTAAGATCCCAAAATGGTCTTTAGTATCTATTCTGTTTTCAAAACAAACCGTTTGTTTGTTAGAGCCTTCTGGTAACATATTATAAAAAAAAGGAAATAGATATTTAGACGTGTATTCTTGTTTGATTTTAGGCAAGGTTAAACTTATAGCAGGTTTATCTGCATTGTTAAACCATTGATTGTTATAAGAAAACACAAAACTGCCATCGTCTAATTGGGTTAACAAGCCAGCGCTTTCTTTTTTATATAACACATCTGCTTGTCTCATTATTTAGTAGTTAATTCTTTAACTTCAAAAGTTAAAGCCATACCTAATGCATCTCCTAATTTTTGTAAGGTTTCTAGCGTTGGATTGCCTTTACCGCTTTCAAATTGTTTAAGCGTGCGTAAACCAACCCCAGAAAGTTCTGCTAACATATCTTGTGTAACATTTAGATGGTCTCTACGTGTTTTTATGGCTTCTATTAAATCTTTTGAGTGCATTATATGGCTCTTTTTATATAAAAATATACCTTTTTATTGATTAAACCTATAATAAGTGCTTTTTATTGCACTATATGTATGATTTTTGATCTATTTAGAAATAATTTACATTAAAAGTGCTTTTTAACGCACTATTGATATTAATTAATCCAATTGCTAAATTGCTTATTTATATTTTCTTGCCATTTTCTTATATTATTCTCCACTTCAATAGTGATAACGCTACATTCTTTATCCAAAGGTAAACTAGTCGTTGGATCTAAAAATAAGCCATTTCGATTTTCATTTATTATTCCTGGATAAACCAAAGCTACCTTTTTAGCTTTATAATATTCGTGATATACATACATTTGTCTTAAGTCATCTGGTGAAGGGTTATAACCATTCAAATTTTTCCATTTCGTATCTAAAATAATACTTTCACTTTCATTTTGTATCCAGATATCAGGTTTCATACTTGAACGATTTCCATTGTCAGGTTTCCAAAAAAGTTTAGAGGTTTGTGCTGTAATTTTCGTAGTGCTTTTTTTATGTTTTCGTAAACTGACATAAATAAATTTCTCCCAAAGTAAATTCATATCAAACATTAATGCCAAAACATCATTTTTTCCTTTGCTAATGTCTGGATGATATTGTAATAACAATAGTTTAGCTATTTCAATTCCTTTTTTATAATGCTCCGTTTTTCTATTAAATATTAGCTTGTTAAAAGTGGTTTCTGTTACTTTAACATCTGGCATTTCTGGAAAATTCAATAACAAAGAACCGATTCTGCTATGTAATGATGCACTACTATTTATTTGTTTGATAAGCTGAATTGCTTTATATAAAATAATATGTAATTGGTGTTCAACATCGTAAGTTGTATGGCGAACATAAAACCTTTCTTGATGTGTTAAATTGTAGTGAATGTGTTTATTAAATTGCAAACTTCCTTTTAATGCAAATACATTACCTTCTTTTTTTCGGTACTTTTTTATTAAGCCCGAATGTAGAATATATTCAACCTCGTTAATAAACATTTCAAAATACAAATCGAGTATTGAATTTGGTTTTATTTTTAAATTACTTGAACTTGTTGATTTAATAGTAAATCCTCCCACAGAACGCATCATACCAATTAAGATATCCCGCCATTTGTTTTCTTCTATTTTGGAATTTGAATTCTTGTCTGCTTTAGGCAAAACTTCTATAGTTGTTTTTCCTATTTGAATAACACCAACATATTCATTGAATTGAACTCCATTATAAATTAATCTAAAATAGGGTACACCTGAGCCATAATATTTCTGAAGTGCATTATATTGAAGCTCGCTTATCCGCTTTTCACCTTTATCAAAACGAAGTGCTTCATGCTCAAAAACTACGATATGATTATCTTGATTACGCAATACTATCTTTCATTAAAAGTTTAATAGCTTTATCAAAAGTCATATCAATGTTATTTACTGTATAAGCATGATTACGATTTCTATAATCAATAATCGTATAAACTTCTCGCTCTTCAAAATCGTTAGTACTATCATGATCGAAATCGGCGAAACCATCAGTGTTTTTATCACATTCTGTAAGGTTAATAAAACCTTTTCCTAATACCAGCCCTATTTTTCCATGATCACCAAAAAAGTATTCCTGTAAAAGCGGAATAATGTTTTTATAAAACGCTTTGATTATTTCTTGTTCACTATTCTTCTCTTTTTCTATAATAAAAAAGGAGTGACCAATTGCATGATCTTTATCCAATAGTTTTTCAATTCTACTATTAATAGTTTTTAGAATTTCTGAAGCTTTGTAATTAAATACAGAATAATCTAATTCATTTAAAGCATAATTAGGTGGCATCTCTTCAAACGAAAAACGTCTGCGCAAAGCTGTGTCTAGAGCTTCTACACTTCTGTCAGCAGTATTCATAGTACCAATAATATGCAAATTTGGTGGTACACTAAATAGTTCTTTGCTATAAGGTAAAGTAACTTCAAGAGATTCTTTATGGTTTCCAGATCGTTTATCCTCTTCAATTAATGTGATTAATTCGCCAAATATTTGAGAAACATTTCCACGATTAATTTCATCAATTATTATAACATACTTCTTATTTGTATTATCAATTTTTCCTGAATTTGAAACAAAGCCACAAGCCTTCTTCATGTAATCAATTACACCTGCTGCATAACCTTCCCAACCTCGAAATACATCTTCTCCGTTAACATATTTTTGAAAATTCTCTTTTGTCATACTGCCTTGGTAATTTTTGTTTGCGGTAGTATATAGACTTAAATTTCCATTTTTATTGACCATAACCCAAAACGAAGATTTGGCAGATGATGTAGTATGAAGATTAAAATAATCACCCTGTTCAGATACTTTTTTAATCAAAATTTCATAGGCTAATTCAAAATTAGGACTTACCTGTGATGAAGCTGTTTCGCATATATTTTTAAAAATCCCTGGTATTACTTCATAGGTTACTTTACCACTTTCTGTTACTGGTTTAATACCTTCAATAAAATCTTCATAAGAAAGGCTTTGATGAAAAGTTGTAAAAACAATACGCTTTTCTTTTACTAACTTATCGAATTCCTTTTTTACCTCTTTCCGATCTTGCTGAAGATTAAATTGTGGATTGATAATTTCTATTGCCTTATTTATTGTATTGTAAGTCTTTCCTGTCCCTGGAGGTCCAAAAAGGATTTGATTTAATGGTAAAGCCATATGATAATTATTTGTATTAGATAATGCTTGATTGTTATCAAGTAAGTCATCTATTTGTTTTTTTAAACTGAGGTCAGAAAGTTCATAAACAGTAGTTCTTAAACCAACATCATTAGTGAAATTTGGATTGAAAACTTTCCAGTTAATTTGCTTTTGATGCGCAAAATCTTCGGACTCTTCAAAAACATATTCGTCTGTAACAATACCAATACCTAAGACTGTAGAACCATCTTGCGCCAGAATAATATCGTTAACATTAATGTCCTTATAAAAATTAAAAATTTCACCCGCTTTTCTGCTTATTGTACTATTGTTTCCATCATAAAACCCTTCGTTTTTAAGTAATTCAATAATATCTTTTTTTGATTTGATTTGAGATTCATTTAAATCACCTATTTCAGACCAACCAATACATATTTTATTGTTAGTTTTCATAATCTCCCAATAACTAGCGTCATCACTCGAAGTTCCTATTCTCCAATATCTTTTATCATCGCCAAAATTTATATCTAAACCTTGGTATAAAATATCTTGAGCGAGTATTTTAAAGTTTTTATCCTTGAACGAATTATCTGGTAGTTTACTTCTAAATATTTCAATTAACTCTTGATCTTTAACAATATATTCATTGATGAATTCTTCAATTAATTCTAAATAATGAACATATTTTTCGCCTTTCTTTTTTGGATTAACATTTAATAGGTCACAAAAACTTTGATAAAATGAATTTTTATAAAATGTATATTTATCAGGATTATGATACGTTAAAAAAGTTGCCATTGTACGCTCATCTTGATGGTGTGATAAACGTTTTTCAGCAACCAATTGTCTGAATATTTTTAAGGTTTCAGAATCAAAATAGTTAATTCTATCTCTTAGTGGTTTTGTCTCGTCGAAAAGTATATTAAAGCATGCTTTGTATGCCTCAGGGGCATCTGCTGCCATATGGTATATTGCAGTTATACCAACAGGATAAATTAGATTTGAGAAATTAACATCTTTAATTTCTTTAACAAAATCATCCACATTAGTATTTGGCCGTCCTATATACTGATTTATTAATTTCCACTTATATAGTTCTTGTTCTAAACCACCTTTTGCAATATGTGTTTTGTATTTACTAATTAAAATTTTTAAAGGGTTGGCTTTTAGGTCAATCATTTTAAATCCCCATTTTATTAAATATTTATTAGTAGCATCACCGCCACCATATTCCCAAACTTTTTCACCGTTCATTTGTTCATGCGCATAACGCATGACTTCTTTTGGGGGATATTTTTTATCCTTTATTTCAACGTACCAGCGTGTGGGAGCATTTAAGGGAATGTTTTCATTTTCTATTTTTTGTACAGCATCAAGTACATTTTGTTTGGTTATTTGATTAGGTTTAAATGCCATATTTCTTTAATTATATTTTGTATTTTCCTCCGCGACCATACCCAAAACCTCACCAACCACCAAACCATCAACATCCACCATACCACTCATTAAACGTGGTAACAAAATATCGCGTGCTTCTTTTAGGTGTTTGTTTTGCTTTTGAAGATTATATATCAATTCTAAATTTTTTTCCATTGGAATTGAAAACTTCTTTTGAATGTATATAGGAGGTAAATTGATTTGGATACTTTTAAAAGCTCCATGATTTAAATCTGGTTGTGCAGAACCTGTAGCAAGAGATTTTGCTGTTTCTACAATAGATGAAGAAATTAAGAAATAATACAATAATAACCTCTCTATTTTATCATTGGCAGTCACTCTGAAACAATTATTATAAATAACTCCTTTTCTTCCCATAAATGCATGACCAACTTGACCTGTTCTGCTATAAATTATTTCATTTTCATTTACCAAAAATTGTTTTGGAATAGTATCTTTTACAAACAATGTTTCTGTGCCATTAAACAAGTCTCCTATTTTTAATAATGGAAAAGCTGTCTTTTCTTTTGAAATATGATGATCACTCTTTTTATTTAAGGCAAAACCTTGTTGAAGTGATACTAATTCTTCTAATGTCACCTTCTCCCAATCATAAGGCAAACCACTAACCTTATCAAACTCCACATCCTCATAACCAGGAAATTTAAAACGTACAAACCACTCTTCATAGGTTTGTTGTGCTTGTTCTTCTAATAATTTGATGCGTTTTAGATTGTTTTCTATTAAATCATCATACGCAGATAAAATGGCGGCTATTTTGTACTGGGTTTTAAGTGGTGGAAGGTCTATAACAAAGGAATTTAAAACATTTCTATTTAATGTTGGAACAGCTCCTCCAGAATTAAAAGATTTAAAGTCTAAACATTGTAATAAATAAAAAGCAAATCTTTCATCATTTCCTTTAAAATCTTTAACCCATAATGTAGTGTTATGTGGCCAAAAATCCTCTTGCACATATTGCATGACTCCTAAAGTTCCTGATCTACCAGTAATAATTCCTGGTGCGTTTACTTTAGCTAAATTATGGTAACCCAAAATTGAAGTAGAACCATAAACAGGAATAACACCTTCTTCAAATTTAGCTTTAGGTAAATCAAAACCTCTTTGAAACCATACAAATTTATTTAATCTAACTTGCTTCCAACCTTCCCTCATAACTTCACCGATTGAATTTGTTGCATTAAGCTATTGGCTTCGGTATTGAGTTGTGCGAGCTCGTTATGTATTTCTGCCATTCTGCCTTTGTAGTCAAAATCCATATCAATATTAATGCTTATGCCAACATAGCGGCCTGGTGTTAAGCTGTAGTCTTGTTCTTTTATTTCTTCAAGTGAGGCTACTTTGCATAGACCTTCTGTGTCTTGGTAGGTTCCTTTAGGGAAATGTTCTTTTAGCCATTTATTTTGTTTACCAGTTTCTTGAGCTACACTTCGGCTACGCTCAGTGTCCGCATTTAGGGTTGTATTACCACTTCTAAAAGCATCAATAATTGCCGTTAAACCTTCCAATTGATCATCGCTAAAGTCGTTAATTGTGCTGCTTACCTTTCTAAAAGTATTGCGGGCATCAATCATTAAAATCTTATTCTTATTCTCCTTCTTTTTGCCTTTGTTAAAAAACCAAACATGACAAGGCAAACTACGGGTGTAAAAAAAGTTGTTGCTAATAGCTACAATGCATTCTACATCGCCAGTTTCAATCAATTTTTGACGGATCAGTTTTTCTGCATTTCCTGCATCGGTTGCAGAACTTGCCATAACAAAGCCTGCTCTACCTGTTGCATTTAAATAAGAATAAAAATACTGCATCCATAAATAATTTCCATTACTTACGGTGCCTTTACCTGTTAATGGTGGGCCAAATGGCAATCGATCATCGTCTGCCAAAAACTTGTTTTTAGCATCTATCTTATCTACATTAAAAGGTGGATTAGCCATTACAAAATCGCACTTACCCGTTAAGTTATGCGGATTGCTATAAAAGCTATTACTTTCTATAATTTTACCTTCTATACCATGTATGGCAAGGTTCATTTTAGCTAAGCGTGTGTTGTTACTTTTCAACTCAGTACCATACACCGTAATGGCTTCGTTTACATTTTTGTGTTCATGGTCTTCTAAAAAATGGGCTGTTTGTACAAACATACCACCCGATCCACAAGCAGGATCATGTACTATACCATGATTGGGTTGTATAAAATTCACAATTAGGTTTACTAAAGATGGCGGGGTAAAGAATTCGCCACCTTCTTGTGCACCTGCGCCTTGCATAGAGAATTTCATTAAGAAAAACTCGTAGATGCGCCCAAATACATCGCCTTTGGCATGTTTAACGGCATCTTTATTAAAAACACGAACTAAATCACGTAATAGTTTGTCATCAAACTCCTGATAACTTTTAGGTAAAATACCTTCTAAGTCTGGGTATTCAGCTTCAATAAGCTTCATGGCATTATTAATAGCTTCGGCAATATTTTCACTTTCAGGTAAATTGGCTAAATAATCATATTTTGCTTTTTCAGGTAAAAACATAGCACCTGCACCTGCATAATCACCCTTGTTAGCTTCTCGCTTTTCACCGGTTCTTGGGTTTATGGGCAGTTTGTTTTCTACTTCAACCTTTGCATCTTCGTAACGGTTTTGCGCAAAACGCAATAATACTAAACCTAAAAGAGGATCTTTATATTCACCAGCTGTTAATTTAGAATTTGCCCTTAAATCGTCGGCAGCATCCCAGAGTTCGGTTTCGAGTTGTTTTATGTTCTGTTGGTTCATTTACGTATCTATTCAAAAAACCTAAAGGTATCCATTTACTATAAAAATCTTACCATTTATTTACAAATTAGAGCCATTATATATTTAGTTTTTGATTTCTGAATTTTTCAGCATCTTCCGTCCAATTAAACCAAAATTCATCAAAGAGGTGGTTGTCAGTTTTTCCATTTTCATTAGTATCGGCAAGTTGTTCGAGATTCATATAGTGAAAATCAGAGACAATATTGAGGTCTTTGTCTTGCTGGTCTAATTCGTAATCTGGGCGTAGTAGCACATATTCAACAATTCGTGTAGGTTGGTCTTTATAATACTTCTCTGCTATTTTTTGATATCTATTTAATTGGTTACTATGGATTTCAGAGTACATTTTATTTTCTATGATTAGTGCATATTGTTGGTTATTAACCATTAGCTCTACCCATATATCTATATTCTTATGTTGTTTCCATACCTGGATATTAGAAAAAAGTAATCCGTCGGCATGTTCAAACTGTAATAATTTGGCTAGTATTCTTCTAGCGGAATCATTAACCTTTTTATTGGCTTGTTGGTGTTTTATATCTGCACATCGAATTGTCCATGACATGTAGAAATCTATAGTTTCTTCATATTTCATAGAATCGGAATTATCTATAAAGAAGGAGGGTAAATTCATAAACTGGTTTTAGTTAGTTTTTGTTATTGGTTTTATGTAGGATAGAACAAATAAGGGTAGAATTTTTAAGAAAGTGATGTGGAAAACCGCAGAAAAATAATTTGATTATAAAGAACTAATGACCTATGTTTCTCTTATTATTACTAAAAGTAAATTACTTCTTTTTTTACTAGTTTTACTTAAGCATTGCGCTAAACCGTGATGCTTACGTTAACCTTTTTAGTTTTTATTCTATTGGTTGTTCTTCAAATAATGCATGGGCACTTTCAATAAAATCATCCATGCTCTTGTTTTCATAACTTGAAATTTCGGGGTACATTAGTTTTCCTTCGTTAGAACTCGTAGCTTCTAAGTCGTCAACATTTAAAATGTCATGAGCAAGTTCATGGTAAATTAAAAAATATCGCATTGGTTTGTTAAAGTTCTTCCAAGTTGAGGGATTAATATAAATCTCAATTTTGTCGTCATCATCACTACCAAAAGAAAGGCCATGTATATGTGTGACGTCATCTAACTGATCTAGTCTTGAAAGTCTAATAATGGTTTTTTTAGGTTTTTTTGGATAAATACCATAATACTCAAGGTCGCGATAAAATTTCTCTACATACATTTCAAAATTTTCATCTGACTCATATGAGTTTGAAGTAATTTCATTGTAAAGAAATATATTGGACTGATTTCGTAAATATATATAGACTATAAATGAGATAAATAGTACTGCAACTGTTCCGATTAACCATTTGCCTATATGGTGTTTTTTTTTACTTACTGTTAGTGGTTTAAGAATTACTTGATTTATAACAGGTTTTATTTTATTCAGCTTCGCTGAAACATTTTTGGTTTTAATATCTGGAGGGATAGTTGAAATTACATCATTCAGTTCATGAATCTCAGATAATTCTAACCAATTATCCAAACCGTAGAACCAAATTTTTGTACTTCGTGATATATTCTGATTTTTCAACTCATCCTTGGAAAATGGTCCAAATTTCTTAGAGCCATCTGTATAGAAGTATTTACTCATAGCTAATTGTATTGTTCTGGAAAAATCACAGAATTGGTAATTAAAAAATATAGTTTTTCAAGTGCTCTAAACTCAGAATTATATTTTCCCATGGCTTGTAGACAAATGATTTTATCTTCATAGAAAATAATCCAACACCTCATAATCATAGGTATAGATAATCCTGAACGCTCCAACCTTCCTTTGACTTTAAATTGAACAGTAGGATAAGTGTCAAGTGTCATAACCGATTGGTCTATTACTTCTGAATTAATTAAAAAAGAGCTTGATTCTTTAACGAACTTGTTTACAAAGTTTTCTTCTTGGAATAATTTTTTAATTTCGTTCCGAGAGAAAAAAGTCATATTCTCCTTTATTAAGATTAAATAAGTATTTTCATCTTTTATAAATTTCTTGACAATATTCGGACGGTCTCCTTCCTTGACCTCCCATCCAATAGGTACTTTTAATTTTAGGTTTACTTCCTTTGCTTTTGGGTGCTCTTTTATGCTAAGGTATTCCCCAAGCTTAAAGCTAAAGGTTGATAATTCATTAGACATAATACTAACTTTCTCAATTAATGAGTTTCCTTTAAAGTAATAATAATCAACATTAATATTATATAGGAAATAGTTTTTTGCTACACCTGCGGTCTTTAAATTCGATATTAATTCTTCTTTTATATTTTCTGGGGCTTCCCAATAATCAGGTACTTCATATTGATATATCATCGTTCTTCCTATTGATAAACATCCCCTCGTAATAATCCCATTTCCAATATCAACACCTTTTAATTCTTGATTAACTTGTTCAGCAAGTTTCTTTATATCAGCCTCAGAGAAAGTTTGGCTCAATAAAGTTAAAGGGATGAAGGCTATCAGAAAAAAGATAAAAATTCGCATATGGTTAGCTTTTGGGATTTATTCCGTACTCATTAATTTTACTTTCACCATTGGAAAAAATCATCCAAAGAACATAAAACGGGATAATTTGAAACCAGCCACTTTGTCCCATATCATGACATCTCTTCGCGCCTTGAGCCCACAAAAACCACAACATTGGAATAAAAGCAATTCCTATAATTGGAACTTCCCCTGATTCCACAATTGTTAATACTATAATATAAACTATAAAATAAATGATTAAACTAAATCCAAATTCAGTTCTCCTTATTCGGCCATCAAATGAAAATGGCTTAGAAAACATGCCTTGTTTTGTTATTACAGTTTGATGAACATTACTTTCAGCCGATTCTATTTTGGGTGGTACTTCAGAGGTATTTACAATATCAGATTTCTGGCTATAGGGTTTGGATAATGGAGGAGGAATAAGTTCTAAAATAGGTCTCAGTTCATCAACGTCATTTGCAGGTGTCCAATCTTCAAGTCCTTCAAACCAAATCAATGTATCGATCTTTATGCCTTCATACTTGAGTTCATCAAGTGAGAATGGTCCATGTTTTTCTATGCCATCAGAGTAAAAATATTTCTTCATATCTTTTTGTTTTTAAATTAACGCCAACATTTGAAAATAATTACTTACTATATTTAGCTTATTACACTAAAGTTTTAAATATATCTATTTACTATAAAAAAAAAGCTAGCAAATCTCAATATACTATTAATAGTTAGTAAGGTATTTGTTATTCGTTTTATGTAGGGTTGAACAAATAAGGGTAAAATATTTAAATTGTTACTGCGGAAAACCGCAGAAAAATAATTTGATTATAAAGGACTAATGATCTATGTTTCTCCTATTATTGCTAAAAGTAAATTACTTCTTTTTTTAATAGGTTTAATTTTTTACATTGCGGTAAACCGCAATACTTAATCAAACCTTTTTAGTTTTTTTACTATCAAATTAAATCAGCCAAATTTAATATACAAATGAAACCACAGCCATTTAAGCTATTATTTCTTTGCTTAGTATTAGTTTTTAATTTTTCTTGTGAGCGAAAATCTAGAAATACAGAAACTATTCCTGTACAAGAAGAAATAAGTAATTCTACTTCCATAGCGGAAACTTCAGACATGCCGGATATTGAAGCTGCCGACCTCAAAATAAAGATTTATATTGAGAATTCTGGTAGTATGTTTGGCTATGTAAAGGGAAGTACCCAATTGAAAGATGCATTGCAGAATCTATTGGTAGATCTAAAGTATATATATGATGAAGAAAATATTGAGCTCTATTTTATTAATAGTAAAATTCATAAAAGTCCAATAAAATCAGAGCTTACCGAATTTGCCGAAAAACTTAGCCCATATTCTATAAAAATAGGGGAAACAGGTTCTAGTAATTTAAATAACATTTTTAAGCAAGTTACCTCTGAAATTGGGGAAAACAGCATTTCTATTTTACTATCAGATTTTATCTATTCTATAAAAGGGAAAAATAGTATTGCATTATTGGGAGAACAACAAGCTTTAACCAAAGATGTTTTTTTAACTGCTAGCAAAAAGGGACAAGATTTAACGACTAATGTTTATCAATTTTTTAGTGATTTTGATGGCACCTATTACGATTTTAATAATAAACCAGATCAACTACAAGCATCAAGACCTTATTACTTTGCGGTAATAGGAGGTCAAAAAAATGTAAGTTCATTTACAGCCAAGGTTGGTGCATTATTCAGAAATTATTCTGGTTATTCCAATGAATATCTATTAACTGGAGAGAACTTTTCGATTGAAAATTATTCTGTTTTAACCGCTACGTTAAACAATGGAAGACTAAAGCCTGTAAGAAAAAGGGGAACAGCAATTCAAGTTAGGGAAATTGAGTTAGAAGAAAGTAGTAGAAGTAATGACAACACGGAAATAGCTATTGTTGTTGATTTAAGTGATTTAAAAATTACTGAAAATTATAAAACAAACAGAACTAATTATATTATAGAAAATGAAGTCTTTTCATTAAAATCAATTGGAGTAGTTAACGAAAAAGAGATACAATTTGAAGATGGCAGTACTATTATAATATCACCTGCTGACCTACTTAATATAGATTTTTCTCCAACTCATGTATTTGTTTTTAAAGCGAATGATAAAACAATTGAAAACTTAAATTTTACGCTAAACAGAAATATACCAAATTGGATTTTTGAATCTAGTTTATCTGATGACTCAGATCTCGCTTCCAATACTAAAAAACAATCAAAAACCTTTGGACTTAATTACCTTATTGATGGCATCACTGATGCCTATTTGCAAGCAACAAAAAAGGATCAATATTTTAACATTAACATTCCAATACATAAAGAAAAATCAAGCTCGTTCGGAGGAACAGCGATGACAGTAATTTTTGTTGCAGTATTAATTGGATTAATATTATTAATTATATCAAAAAGTAAAAAAAGAAAATGAAAGATCTAATAGCAAACATCTATGAGCTTTGGGGCTTTAATTATCTAGATGCCTTTTCACATATAATGTTTAGCAATGACTTTTATACTGTTATTGCAATTTATACACTTCCAATGGTATTGGTGCTAACTGCTATTTATTACTATGTAATTGATAGGCCTAAGACAAGTAAATTATGGGTATGGTTAACCTGGTTAACGGGCATAGGGATAATGGCTTTTGGCTTGGCTTATATAACAGTCGAAAATAGTTTTTATAGTATCGATTTAGTTCCTACAGATTACCGTACAGAAACGATTATATTTTCTGTAACTAATATGATTTTAGCTATAATCATTACGTTTTTCTTTTCCATACTCATAAAATGGAAAAGTACTAACTCATCTCATGTACCATTTTAAAAATTAATTATGTCTAAACTATATATTTTTGGTATCGGCGGAACTGGTGCTCGGGTTTTAAAATCGTTAAGTTTTTTATTAGCAAGTGGAGTTCATTGCAAAAGTGATTCAATTGTTCCAATAATAATAGACCCTGATTCTGCTAATGGTGATGTTAGTAGGACTACAGATATTCTTAGAAAATATCAGTCAATTAGAAAAGAATTGAATTTTGATAACGAATCAAAAAATGAATTTTTTAAAACACCCATAGAATCATTAACTCCTAATTTCAGTATTAAAATTCAAAACTCGAATAAAAAGTTTAAAGAGTTTATAGAATACTCTACACTAGATAAAAAGAATAAGGCATTAATATCATTATTGTTCAGTGATAAAAATCTGAATTCAGATATGGAAGTTGGTTTTAAAGGCAACCCTAATATGGGGAGTGTGGTTTTAAACCAGTTTAATCAATCAGAAGATTTTGCTTCATTCGCAAGTAGTTTCTCGCAAGGAGATAAAATTTTCATAGTGTCGTCTATTTTTGGAGGTACTGGGGCGTCTGGTTTTCCTTTATTGCTTAAAAATATACGTTCGGCAGATGTTTCATTAAACAATTTTGCCCTATTAAGAGATGCTCCAATCGGAGCAATATCTGTATTGCCCTATTTTGGAGTAAAAAAAGACGAGGAGAGTGATATTGAAAAATCAACATTTGTTTCAAAAACTAAAGCTGCGCTTCGATATTACCAGCATGGGGTAAATAGTGGGGTAAATGCTATGTACTATATTGGAGATAGTTTACATAAAGATTATGAAAATAACGAAGGCAGTACAATGCAAAAAAATGATGCCCATTTTATAGAGCTCGCGTCTGCTTTAGCAGTATTAAATTTTGCAAATAACCCTGTTGGAGAAGAGAGAGTGGTAAAAGAATTTGGAATAGAAAACGAAACCAATAGCATCACTTTCAATGATTTAAATGACAAAACGAAAACTACAATTTTTAAGCCGTTAACGCAATACTACCTATTCCATTTATACACGAAAAAACAGTTAAGGAGTAATCTCGACATGAATTTTGCCTCTACGTTAGGAATTAATTCTAGCTTTTTAAACGATGATTTTTACACAAAGCTAAGAAGTTTTAATGATGGCTATTGGGAGTGGTTAATGCAAATGGGGAATAATGAACGTGGTTTTTCTCCATTTACATTAGAAGAAAATAGTTCAAATATTTTAGATAGTGTAAAAGGAATACAACTAAAAAATGGTGGATTTTTTCAAGGAAGAAGTAATTACGAACGATTCACAGAAAGTCTCAATAAGAACTCAAAATCGATAAACAAGGCTGCAGGTATAGAGAATAGGTTTATGGAAAATTTTTATATCGCAACTGAAAAATTGGTTAAAGAAAAATAAGATATGGCAAAAGTATTTAGATTTCACGAAGGAAATGATTTATATGATTGGCAATTATCCAATCCATTAAATGACAAGGCTATTGCAGCTATCGAAGACCCAAATGGTGAACATTCTACTAGAGAAATAACTTCAATTCCAAGTCCTTTTGCTCGAATAGATTTAGTGCGAACAGCTTTTAATGTGGTGGCAAATTCAGATGTTGAAGGCGATACTATACATCATAAAATGGTATCCGATGCACTTGATATTGGTCAAATATTTTTCAATTATGAAAAGTTTAAAGATAAAATTGAAATAATAAGTTGGAATCCTAGAAATGATTTAAATACATTACTTAATTCAGATCATGCAAGTCATAAGCTTTTAGGAGAAAGCCTACGCTTGTATTTTGATCAAGATGCTGAAGCTTATAATTTTAATTATGATAGTAAATTGTACTTAATTAATTTTAAAGATGGTGAAAACCCCATTAATATTATTGGTGGTACTTCACCTGCATCTTTATTTTTTACTTCTGCAAATAGTTTTGACTTGAATTTTGGTGAAGGCGCTGACACTTTTCTAGACGAAGAGTATTTTCCATTGCATAAAAGAGATCCAGAATATATAAAATACTTATTTGCATTAAAAAAGGAGCTACCTAATTTCACTATAAAATTTAAGCAAGTAGATGCCTATCTAAGCAGTATATTTTCACTTCTACCATCAGAACTACGGGCAGAAATTAATAACCTATCACCTGGTTTCTTTAATTCGTTATCAAGCCTTAATATAGAAGGAGGAGGTGAGTTAGTAGAAATTTTAAATACACCATTAAAAAAGGGAAAGGAAAAAACGGATAAAATTAGAGAAAGCCATTTTGTTATTGCTCCAGAAAATACAATTTCAGGAGAAATTCTACCTCTTGTATTGCCTAATGATATATATTCAGGCACATTAACTTATGTCACTGATTACTGGAAAAATACAGATAAAGCACCGAATTATAACCCGAATCCAATATCTAAAAGAATACTTCCTTTTGATGGTAATATATTTCCTTATTTAACAATTTGCGATCTATTAGAGCCTGTAATTATTAGATCTGAATTTGAAATAGATGAGTTCTATTTTGAGAAAGGAAGCTATAAAGGCAATAAAAGTTTTTTACTGCCTTTAAAGCCTTTGTTTTTTAAATACTTTACCATAGCCTCACTAAAAAGACTGATTAATGGGGAGAAATTTTTTGAACTAAAGGCTTTACAGTCAGGGAGCGTTGAAGCTATTTTAAGAATACCAATCCAAGACGGTAATCATATAACCTTTCGAAGAGTTTACTATAGTCCAGTCAATCAGGCACACAAACCTGACTATAGTCAAGAAAAAAACAAAGGTGCTGTAATCGAGAACAGGATCAACATGGCAATATCGCCTTTTTACAAGTTTCCAATGGATGTTACCCCTGAATATAATATTGCATTTTACGATGCAGATTATATACCATTGTTAGAAAATAATAATTATAAATTTAGCTTTTTTAATACTGAAAATAATGCAATAGAAGGTGTGCAGCAAGTTCAAAGACGTTTTAAAAAAGAAGAAAATGTCAATATGCTGGCGAGTATAGTAAATGAAAATTTTAACTATATACAAGTAATACATAGCTATGCCAAAGGAATAATCATACCCAAGTTTGAAGAACGTGTAAGTAATGGAAGTAGTCAATTTACTTTTGCCATAGATTTTGGCACCACCAATACCCACATAGAATATGCTATTGATGGGGGTATTCCACAGCCATTTGAAATTACCAAAAATGAAAGCTTTCATTGTGGTCGTTTAATTAATGATGCTAATTATGATGAACCTTATTTGAAATTAAGCAAAGATGATGTGTTACCAGAAGAGATTGGTAATGGAAGTAATTATGAAATGCCACAACGAACTGCGATAAGTTATCATGGAAAAACAGATTTTAAGGTTCCGACTTTTTCAATGGGTAATATTAATATCCCTTTCAAATATGAACGATTTGCTTTTGCATTAAACACAGAAATAAAGACAAATTTAAAGTGGAGTATTGAAAATAACAGTTCAATTATCTTGGAGAAATTTTTCGAACAGCTTATAAAAATGATTCGAAATAAAGTTTTATTAAATAATGGAAACCTTAAAAACACCAAAATAATTTGGTCTTATCCAGCAAGTATGTTAGGGTTTCAATTAACTCGATTAGAAGAAAAATGGACAACAACTATTCATAAAATTTTAGGCAAAGAAATTAATATCCAAAAGGTATGTGAGAGTCTTACTCCTTTCTATTATTACACCTATGTTCTAGGACTTCCTTCATTTAGACCGGTAGTATCTATTGATATAGGAGGAGGAACTTCTGATGTTGCTGTTTACAAGGATGAAAACCCTATACTTTTTAGTTCTTTTAGGTTTGCAGGCGATGCCATATTTGGCGATAATTTTAGAAGGAATATTAATCTTAATGGTTTTGTAAAAAAACATTTCCAAAAACTTGAGTTAGTACTTGAAGCTAATAATGAAACGAGTTTAAAAAATATTTTAAATGGAATTAAAGAAAGGAACAATTCGAATGATGTAATTAATGCGCTCTTTAGTTTAGAAAATAATAAGCAACTTAAAGACAAAAAAATTGCAATTAGTTTTTTAAATGCATTAAAAGAAGATACCGAATTGAAAATTATCTTTTTATTATTCTATGTATCACAAATATATCATATAGCCCAATTGCTGAAAGTTAAAAAAATCGATATTCCTCAATCTTTTATTTTTTCAGGTACTGCATCTAAATTATTAAGTATTATAGATTCATCAACTAGTCATTCAACATTAAAGAAGCTTGTAAATATTGTATTTAAACATGTTTATGAATTAACAGAATCACCTGATATTAGTATAGAATTGCCTGAAAGTCCTAAAGAGTTAGCTAGTAAGGGAGGAATTTATTTTAATTCTGGAAGCGCAATAGAACTAAAGCAAATTAAAGAAGTATTGTTATCTGAAAATATTTTATCGGCAAAAGATGCTACATACACCTATAAAAGAATTAATGAACTTGAAAAAACAGTTTTAGAAACTTATGAAGATTTCTTGGATTTCTTTTTTGATATAAACAAAACTCTTCCTTTTAGAGACACATTTGGTATTGAAAAAGATGTTTTGGATTATGCGAAAAACTTTCTCTTCACAAAGAAAGAAGACGCTTTAAAAATGGGTATTCAGAACAAATTATCTGAGATAAACAACCATGAAGATGAAGAAATTGGGGAAACACTTTTCTTTTATCCACTGGTGGGTAGTTTAGGTGCATTAGCTTATGAACTGGTAACAAGACAGAAATAATTATGAAATGTATATTTAGTTTAATTGTTTTCATTTGTCTTTTTAATAACCCAGCTTATTGTCAAAATGTAGTAGATGATAGTTCTGAAACTAGGATACAGCAGGATTGGGAAAATATTGTGGATTATATTAACGCTGAGATTACCTTTTTATATTTAAAACAATATAAAGACAAGACTAAAGGCGAAATCGAAAGCTATAAAAAACTTCAGAAAGTTCAAAGTAATAATAAAGTTGCAAACCCAATTGTTTTTGATAGTCTAATTAATATTTTAAATGTTGATTGGAGTAATACAATTGAAAAAATAAGTAAGCCAATAAATTTATTTAAAAATGATAAACCTCAGAATTTGAATAGGCTATTTTTAAATATTGAAAAACATACAAAGGCTATTTTCCCGTTGGGATCTGAATTTGATACTATTAAGGATAAATTATTAAAGGCTTATGGGCAACCAAAAAAAATAGACAAAAAAAATATTTCTATAGCTAACGAACCAAAAATGGATACTTCGTCTGAAGGATTAGAGAAATCAAATAACTACAATATACTTTTATTAGTATCTGCTGTATTATTTTTAATTATCTCAATTATTTTGTTTTTGTTTAATAGAAAATTATTGAAAAGAATTGATGAATTGGAGACAAAAAAAAGAGAACGTTCAAATAACAATTTTACTGAAAAGGATAAGGAGATATATAATTTAAAGGAAAAATTAAGACTTTCTAATAAAGAAAAAGAGGTGTTAGTTGCAAAAAACAACCAATTTCATGACGATTTAATGCCAATACAGAGTTCGAACACTGACTCCATTATAGAACAAAAATCACCTGAAGTAAATTTTGAAATGGGTATTATTCCAAAACAACGGAAAGTGGTCTACGCTGGAAAACCAACAACAGATAATAAGTTTTCGAATATTACTGATGAGCCAAACTTGAATCATACTATTTATAAGTTAACTATTGATGATACTGGTCAGAGTGCAGATTTTGAAGTAATTCTTGTAGGTGATTTTATGATAAAAAATGTGACAAATTCTCCAGATGATTATTTATATAGGGTATGTAATCAAGAAAATTCTAATAAAGACTATAATCGAAAAATTGTTACTACCAAAAAAGGTCTCGCATTATTAATTGAGGGCGATTGGGTAGTATACGAAGAAAACAAAGCAACCATTAAATTTCAATAATGACAAAACATGACTCTATATTAATACCATTAATTGCAATCATAATAATGATTCAAATAATCGTATTTCTATTTAATCTCAGAAAAATATGGATTTATAAAAAAGCTATTGGCAATGTAAAAAACTTCAAAATAGTACATGCATCAGTGCAAGAATCAGTTATAAGTGAAATTAGTATAAATGATATTTTCAGGAATAGCATTGAGGAAAAATATAATAAGGTGAGTTCTGATGTAATATCAACTCAATCAATAACAGATGAAGAAATTGAGGAGAATTACAATCCAGAAGATTTAAATAATTCAAATGATGAATTTGATTTTCCAAAAAATGAAGAAGAATATAATTCTGAAGAGAAAAATAAGATAGAATAAGTCACTATTAAATAATCATTAATAATGAACGAAAAGATTAATATATCCCTTATTGAATTTAAAGGGAGCAAAAATGAAATTCAAAATGATATTTTGAATTCAATCAATAATTACTTACTAAGAAATAAAGGTGCGGTTAGTGACTTTATGTTGGTAAAAGATATTGTTGATAGAAATATTGATAAGGTTGATGATGAAATTAGCAACAGTATTTCAACTCCTCTTTATCTTGGATTAATGGGCACAATGATTGGCATTGTAGGAGGATTATTTTTCATGCCTAGTTTATCTATTAATGGGGCTGAGGCAACAGATGCTATTGGAGGAATAGATTCTTTATTAGGAGGAGTCAAAATAGCGATGATTGCTAGTGTTACTGGATTGTTATTAACGGTTATCAGCAATATGCTATTTCTGAATGTTCGAAAATCTGTAGAGCATCAAAAAAATGATTTTTTCACTTTTATTCAAACACAGTTATTACCTATACTTTCTAAAAATACTGCATCGAGTATATATACGCTACAAACTAATTTATTAAAATTTAATAGAGAGTTTTCGACTAATATGGAGCAGTTTAGCGGTATTATATCTTCGGTTAAAAATACCTTTGATAGCCAATTAGAAGTGGTGCAAGAATTAAAACGAATAGATGTTGCTACAATTGCTAAATACAATATAGATGTTATGCAGCAATTAAAGTCATCCTTTAAAAATTTAAAGGAGCTTTCAGAATATCTATTTAAAACTAATAGTTTGCTTCGAAATACCGAGGAATTAAATTTGACTATTAATAAGCAATTAAATAAAGTAGGTGATATTTCTGAGATTGTAAAGAATTTTGACAATAATGCTGGGAGTATTTCAGACAATTCTAAATACTTAGCAAGTCATTTTAAAAACTTTGACTCAAGGGAACAGGCGATAAATAATCGTCTTATTGATTTTGATCAAAATACGGGCAAAATGATTGAGGATTTATCATTATCATTTCAAAACAGAAAAGAAGAGTTTAATAAAAAGGATGTTGAGATAAGCTCTGACTTTAATAAATTATTTGACACATTAAAAACAAAAACAGAAAAGGTTTTTGATGATGAAAGCGGCAATATTAAAGCCATAATGGGAAATGTAAGCTCAGTAAAGCAAGAAGTTGATAATTTGAAAAATGTTTCAACTGAATTATCTGGATTAAAAAATAGTGTTGTTTTCCATGACGAAACTATTAAAGAACTTTTACAATTAATTAAGACAAATTCAATTGTAGTGGAAAGACCGAAAATAATTAATATAGGTGTTATTGTTTTTTTATCATTAGGCATTATTACTTGTCTTGTAGCCATTTATAAAATCCTTACTTTTTAATGTCAGCCAAGAAAAAAAATACAGACTTCTTTTGGGTTAGTTTTTCAGATTTAATGACAAGCCTCTTTTTTATAATGCTAGTGTTGTTTGTATTAACGGTTGTTTATTTAAAAATGGAACAAACCAAAATAATTGCAGAGAAGGACGAATTGGAAAAGATCGTTCAACTAGAAGAACAATTTAAACCATTACAGGCAGATGGTGATTTTTATTATTTGGAAGCTTGTAAAAAATTTGTAGCTAAAGACCTATTAGGGAAAGAAATTTTTGAAAAAAACAAGACTCAGATATTGGCGGAATATGTTCAACCAACCTTGGCCGTTGGTGAAAAACTAGAACAGTTCTTAAATAAATTGGAACAGAATAATCCTAACTTTTCATATTTATTGATCATTGAGGGTAATATGGGAAATTCGTATGACATGAAATTTAGTGAAGACGATAGTTTTGGATATAAGAGAAGCTATGAAAGGGCACTTGCTGTCTATGATTTATGGGTTTCAAATAATGTTAATTTTAGAAAATCCAACGTTGAAGTTTTGATTTCTGGAAGTGGGTTCAATGGGCTATGTAGGGAAGAAAATGAGGAAAATAATAAAAGATTTTCAATTCAAATTATCCCTAAGGTAAGTAATAAGCCAAGCAGCAAATTATGAATAAAATTGCACTCTTAATATTTAGCTTGTTTTTATTCCTAAGCTGCAATAGACCCAATAGAAACTCTCGAAGTGGGAACACTATAAAGGAAATTTCGAATTCCACAAGTGACATTAGTTCAAGTCAAAAAAATAGTGGCTCAACTAATTCGGTACAAATGAATTATAACCATGGAGTTTATGAAGTTCCAATTACAATAAATGGAACACCAATGAATTTTATTTTTGACACTGGAGCTAGTAGTATATCTATTTCTGCAACTGAGGCCATGTTCCTTTATAAGCAAGGAACAATAACCGATGAAGACATTCTAGGTTCTATTTTTTTTCAAGATGCTACAGGCACAGTTTCAGAAGGCACACAAATTGTATTAAAATCAGTTAAAATAGGGACTAGAGAGATATATAATGTAAAGGCATCAGTTGTTCATAATTTAGACGCACCTTTACTTCTTGGTCAATCTGCTCTCGCTGAATTTGGAAAAGTAACTATAGATTATAATAATAAACTCATAAGTTTTGAATAGAATAATAGCTATTATATTATTGATTGTAGTGACATCAGGTTGTAAAAGGCATAGACCAATAATCGAACCTCAATCTATTGTAATTTCAAATAGTGATAAAAAAAATACCAATAACACAAATAACTCAACTGAGGAAAAAGACTTAACGAAAGAAAAGCAATTAGAAGTCAAAATCATTAGGATATTGGATGGTGATACTGTTGAAATGCTATATGATCAATTACCTATTAAACTGCGATTAGCACATATAGATTGTCCTGAGAAAAGAGGAAAACAACCTTTTGGAAATAGAGCCAAAATAGCATTATCCGATTTATGTTTTGGGCAAATAGTAACTATTCATTCAGATGGTAAATTTGACCGTAATGGCAGGTTAATTGGAGTAATATTTACTAAAGAAGGTTTAAATGTAAATAAAGAAATGGTTCGTTTAGGTATGGCTTGGCATTATAAAAAATATTCTGATGATATGAGTTATGACGTTCTAGAAAAGGAAGCCAGAAAAGCAAAAGTTGGCTTGTGGATAGACCCAAACCCAATTGCTCCATGGGATTTTAGATAAACAACTTATTTAAAAATCACCACCTTCGTAAGCTTGCCATAATAGGGTTACGACGTTATTTTTAATGCTCTTCGAATTAAGAATAATCCTTTCAGCACATTTCCCTCAAATCTGCGAAAAGCCTCTTTTCAGTAAAAGAGCTTCCTTAGATAGGTCTTGGACACAACTTCAAAGCTTCCTATTTCCGTTCAACTAGCCCGCTTGTTCCCTAAATAAATCTGTTAGCACTCAAACTACATTTCAAACTATATCTTTAAAGTCAAGTCCGCTTTACATCCTGCTAAACAAGGTAAATTTTGTTTCATAATCCGTTCAGCACATTCCCCTGCATTTCGCGAAAAGCTACATTCCAGGAAAAGAGCTTCATTAACAAAGGTCTTGGACACAATCCTAAACTTTTAGATTTCCACTTCACTTACTCCTGCCGAAAAAAGGCAGGAACGCTGCGTTCCCAATATAAAAGTTTAGAATAGCGTCCGCTTAAAAAACCTAGTTGCATTTGGTGCCACTTCCGCTGTTTTTATACTTCACATATCCCTTTAGACCTACTTCCTCACCCTCACTGCCTACCCTTTTTTTGACAGCAAAACAACAACATTCATTTTTGGACGGCGGCATAAAGCCACTTCAAACTTCGACTACGCTCAGTTCTTCGCTTTTTATACGCCTTACCCAACCTGAATATTGAATCACACTAAGCAACAAAAAAAGGGAACAGCGAAGGCACTATGGGAAGTAAATCTAAAATGAATCGTATGAAATCTCACAAAAACATCAAAAAGGAAGCGGCACCAAAAAAAACAAAAAAGGAAAACACTCCAGATATAATAAGTAAATCACTTCAAAAAAATAGCAACATAAACTGTCTGAAGGGTTCAGACAGTATTTTAATTAATCTTTAATTCTATTAGTATGAGCACTTTAAAAAATCATGTACAGTTAATCGGAAACGTTGGACAAGAACCAGCCATTACAAATCTTGAAAGCGGTAAGAAAGTAGCCCGTTTTTCATTGGCAACTAACGAGTATTACAAAGATGCCAAAGGCGAAAAAACACAAACTACTGATTGGCACACCATCGTAGCTTGGGGAAAGACTGCAGAAATTGTCGAAAAATTTGTAGGCAAAGGCAAAGAAATAGGAGTTACGGGAAAACTACGAACCCGAACCTATACCACCGATGATGGAAACCAACGTTATGCAACCGAAGTGGAAGCAAAGGAAATTCTTTTGCTTGGAAGTAAAAATGATAAGTAAGCCTTAAAATTTAAGAGGGCGTACCCTTGGAAAGTTTCGCCCTCTTATTCATTATTCACTACATAAAATAGAAAATTATGAAAGCACAAGTTAACGAAATCAAAGCAGGATTACAACATTTTCACGGTACAGAAATGTTCTATTCTATTCCATTATTAAAAACCCGTTTTACAGACGGATTAAAATATCTTGCCAATGCAGCGGATTGTTTTTGGCTCATTACAGATACTTCTGTAATTGCAAAAAGTCTCATGAATCGAAGTGAATTTATCACCATTGACTTTAAAAGATTATCCGAGGAAAAGCAAATTAGTACAGGCTACGAAGCTGAAATTATTTATTCCGATGGCAACGATAACATTTTGGAAAAACACAAGTATCGAGCAACCGATTTTCCACTCGATGAACTGCGGTTATTTTTTGTAAATGACACGCTGATGTTACCAAGCGAATATTAAAATATATAGCTATGGTATATCTCAATTATACAGACCTGAGTGAAGAAGCTCAAAACCGACTTTTAGAAAATTCTAAAAAGGATGTGGAACGAAAATTTGGCGATGATATTCGCAAATACGTTGGAGAAAATTATACGAGTTTTGAAACGATGCTAGAAGAAGAAGCGATGCGGAATCTATATTCCTATACATTCGTATTCAATATCTGATTTTCTAAAATAAACAAGCAAACACCTCTGATTTTTTGGAGGTGTTTTTGTATTCAATTCATTCGAAGTCAAGAAAAAAACGTATCTTTATTTCGCTGACAATCAGCATTTAATATTATGTAGGGTTATCCAATTTTTCACTTTCGCCGATAATCATACCCATCGAAAAATAACATACTGGAAATTCATTTTCCTAAAAAGGCAATTGGCGTTTAGCCAGATTGTATGAAATTTTTGTCACGCCCTGGCGTGACGAAAAGGAGTAGCAAGAGGGTAACACGCTACGCGATGTTGTGCGCTCCTTTTCGTTTTCAAAACACTGATAATCAGCGGTTTGAAAATTATTTAATTTCTTGATCCTCGACAATTTGCGACAAACGCCTTCCGAACGCCCATTTTTAGGAAAGAATTTGCGACAAATCGGCGAATTATGGACTCATTTATTGGAATTAGATTCAAAAAGGAAACAGCTAAACGTTTTCAGGAATTTTCAAGAACACACTTCAAATCGCACACCGAGGCAATGGCCACGATGCTCGATTTTTTCTTCTACAACGAGATCTCGCCTAAAGAAAAATTGGGTCCGACCGGTAGAACAATAGAAGCTTCCATAAAGAAGCGTATCAATGCGGTAATTGCCATTATGCGAGATATGGAAAAAACCCAAACCAAACCCACAGTGGCAATGATAGAATCACTTTTTCAAACAGAGGTGCCAACTAAAAACCCGTTGATTTTAGAGAAGAAATTCGTGGAAGAAAAGAAGGAAGTAAAATTCAGAGAAAAGCAAAATTACAACAACGAACTTTAATTTTTTTTGAGCCATGTATATCACCATCACACCTCAAAAATTAGGTGGTACTTACTCACAAAGTTCAGCAGATTTTGTGGGTTATCTAGAGAAAGAAAACCGAGGTTTGGAACAGGAACAAATGGAACACTTTTTCAAACAATATGGCGATGAAATTTCAGCCGAAGAAGTGGTAAAAGATATCGATGGAAATGGTGCGAAATTGAAGAAGACCGAACCTAAATTTTATTCCATAACGGTCAGTCCTTCAAAATACGAATTAAACAGATTACAGAACAGTAGCGAAGATTTAAAAAAGTACACTCGCGAGCTGATGAAGGATTATGTAGCATCTTTCAATCGGGAAATCAATGGACGACCCATAACCATCGATGATATAAAATACTATGCAAAAATTGAACACCAACGAACCTTTAAGGGAACGGATAAAGAGATCAAAGAGAACCAACCTTATGCAACGAAAATACTTCAACTCAAAACGGAAATCAGAAATATCAAGGAAGGACGATCTGAAGGCAATACTATTAAAATGCAAAATGAAATTTCAAAATTAGAAAAGGAAGCGCCAAATCAGCAAAATAATAAACGCATCGTACAGGGAATGCAAAAGGAGGGTAGTCAAAGCCATATTCATATTGTAGTGAGCCGAAAGGACGCTTCCAATTCAGTTAGCCTTTCCCCAGGGAGCAAACACAAAGCTTCGGAAGTTGAGATGCATGGGAAGAACGTGAAACGGGGTTTTGACCGTGATAAATTTTTCCAGAGTGCCGAGAAAACTTTTGACAAGACTTTCAACTATCAACGGAACTTTGCCGAGACCTATAAGGCAAGAAAGGATTTTATCAAGAACCCGAAAATCTATTTTGCAGCCCTTATGAAATTGCCCACCAACGAAAAAGCATTAGCATTCAAAATAATGGGGAAAGCTGGCATTCCGATGATGTCAAGTATTCCGGTTGCACAGGTGCAGTTGGCAATGAAAGTATTTAATAAGCTTAGGCGTGGAGTGGAAGTGGCCATCAAATCAAGTTCCATAGGAATCTAAATTATGCAGTTAGACAATCTCTTAACGGTTCTTTTAATTATTGGTTTGGCCAGTATTGTTTTCTATGGAATGTATCGTATAAGTAAATATGCCTTCATCCTAAATTTACTAATACTTGGAGCTCTTGGATATTATTTAAACAAAGAAGCGGATTTGATTTTAATTGTGCTCTATGTTATTTGTCCTCTACTTTTAATTAATGTAGGGATGTATGTTTTCATACATAAAACGGACAAGCCTAAAAATGGAGAAAGTAAATATCAGGTCAATTTTGCTACTACCAAAGGAAATTTTAAAATTGAAAATATCAAACGTGGTGCTTCAGTCATCGGTTCTGCAGGAAGTGGAAAAACGGAAAGCGTGGTCTATGGTTTTCTAAAACACTTTAGAAAAGAAGGTTTTTGTGGAATTATTCACGATTATAAAGATTTTGAACTTACGGAAATGGCATATCCACTTTTTAAGGACGGTGATATCCCATTTAAGGTCATTTCCTTTGATAGAATTATACATCGAGTAAATCCTATAGCACCGCGCTATTTAGAGAACGAGGAGAGTGTAAACGAAGTGTCAAGGGTATTGATTGAAAATCTTTTGGAGCAACGGGAATCTGGAACCACAGGAACAACGAAATTTTTCAATGATGCCGCGGAGGGATTGATAGGCGGATTGATTTGGAAATTGAAAACCACCTATCCTCAATTCTGTACCCTTCCGCATTTGATAGCCATTTATCAATACTTGGACACTGATAGCCTAATAAAGTTTTTGGAAACAAATACCACATCAAGAGCTATGGCAGATGCGTTTATCAGTGGCAAGGATTCTGAAAGGCAGACAGCGGGAGTAAAAAGCACCTTGGCAAATGCGCTGAAACGAATTAGTACACAGCGTATTTTCATGGCATTGTCCGCAGATGAAGTTCCCTTAAATATAAATAATCCTAAAAATCCTTGCGTGATTTCGATTGTGAATAATCCGAAATTCGAGACTTCGTATTCGCCTGTAATTGCCACTATTATCCATACGATTACCAAGCAAATGAGTGTGCGAAATTCTAAACCGTCTTTCTTACTGATGGAAGAGGCTCCAACAATTCGATTATTAAATATGCACCGTATTCCGGCTACGTTGCGGAGTTATAATATTTCTACCATTTACGTGATGCAGGATAAAATTCAGAACGATATGATGTATGGCGATAAAGCAAGCAAGGCAATCCTTAGTAACCTTTCTTATCAGTTTTTCGGCAAGGTCAATGATCCAGATACCGCCAAATATTACGAACGTTTTTTTGAGATTGTTAAAGATCCTACGAAAAGTATAAGTAGAGGTCATAATTTAGATTTTGATACAAGAGTTACGACAGGGGAGAAGGAGATACCAAAAATTAGAGCCGATGTGTTTTTCCGTTTAAAGCAGGGCGAATTTATCACCTATGCCGATGGAAAAGATAAAAGGTTGCAATTTAAGTTACAACCCATTAAACGAGAGCTCCCACAAAGTTCCAAAGAGTTTCCTAATGCAGATTTAGCAGCTAATTTCGAGCGAATTTATGAGGAGGCTCGGTCGCTATTTATTAACAAAGTCTAAAAATGATTAAAAACAGCTGAATTAGTGCAAACTGAAAGCCTCGATAAACAAAGAAAAGTCAAAAATCGATGATGCTGTTTACCTAAATCACTTAGATTATAATTGTGCTGAGGATCTAGTTTAGACTCTTTGCAAAATGCATCTTGAGTAAAAACTTAATTACTGTAAACAAAAATTAGTATCTTCCCTTAAAGTTTAAGTAAACGATGATCAAATACATCAGTTTTATACCAATTTAGTCGTAAAAATATGTATTTTACATCTGTATAAACAAGTTGCCACACATTTGAAAAAACCATCGTAAATTTAAAAATGCAAGAAGTCGAGCGAATTGAAAAAAAAGAATTTTATCCGAATGGACAGATAAAAATACGTGGCGATTTTTACAAAAAGACAGGAAAGAAAATTGGAATTTGGATAGAATATTATGAAAATAGCCAAATTAAATCTATTGGAACATACGGCATCAATAAAAATTGGGCAAATAGTAGTGGTAATAAAGAAGGCGAATGGAAAGAATATCACGAAAATGGACAATTAAAAAGAATTGGCAACTATAATAATTCTACGGAACCAATTGGAAATTGGACTGAACATTACGAAAACGGAAATTTAAAGTCAATAGGCTCTTATGGAAATGGTTGGTACAATAAAAGTGGGAAATGGATTTACTATTACGAAAATGGAGATATTAAGAAAGTAGAACAATACTCAAAAAAAGTATTTTCAAATAGTTGTTATCCAGAAGGAATTTGGCAAGAATTTTATCCCAATGAACAACTTAAATCTATTGAGAGATATCAAAAAGGTAAATCGATTGGAGAATGGCTCGACTATTACAAATCAGGGAAAATTAAAGGATTTGCTGATTATGACAAAAAAATCAAAATCAAAAAAAAACCTGGTTTTAATAAGTTCGAGCATAACATTTTATGGAGATTTCAGGACGAAGACGGAAATTTGGCATCATTGGAGCATTATGCAAAAAATTGGTTCGAATCGCCTTATGGTGGAAAAGGTAAAAGAAACGGATTTTATCAAAAATATTATTCCAATGGCAAATTGAAAATGGAAGGAGTTTGTTCGGAAAATGAAAAAAAAGGCGAATGGAAATATTACTCTGATAATGGAAAGTTAATTGAAACAGTCAGAACTTGGTTGCGAATTAAAGAAGAGATAACGGAATAAAAACGTGTGGCAACAACGTATATAAAACATAGCTATTATAGGCTTTCCGAGAGGTTTGTGTATATTTGCAAAGTCCGCCAAATTTTTTAATTTGGCTTTTTGAGATATAAAGATAAAAAAAAATTAAAAAATTCGGCTCGTGTATAATCCGAAAGTTTAGCGTCTATTTATACGCTATGTTTCATATACAAGACCGTTGCCAGTAATTTTGAAAAAATAACTCTAATTAAAGTGGAAATGTCAAACATAATTAAATCCACATCACTACAGGAAATTAATGACTTTTTAGAGATTTCTGAGGATTATATTTCAAAACTAAAACTAAATAACAATAAAGATCGATACTATTATTCATTAGTAAGCAAATCAGGTTTAGAATATAACTTTTATATGTCTTTAAATACATTTAAATACATAATTGATTGTAAAAATGATGGGATATCGGAAAAATTAAAAGTAGAATTTGAAAGCATAATTGATTTCGGTAATATAGACGAAGAAGAATCTGGCATTCCTATTAAGGGAACATCTATTGAAATATTACTTCCAAATGAGCTTTCATTGAGTGAAAGAAATGAAAAAATGAGCAGAGAATTTAAAGATCGCCTCAAAAATTATTCACCTGACCCCTTTAAAAATTTAAATTCGGAAAATAATTTTAAATGGGGTGGTTTAGAAGGAGAAGAAGCAGAATTAGGATTTTGGAATACTGATTAAACTAATATATGACACCAAATTTTAAGGAAGGTTTCTTATTTTTCAAAAACAAAAAGGTTTTTTCAATAAATAAAATTGAATACTGGCTTCTAAAGTATTCTGACTTTTATATAACGACTTATGAATTTGTATACAATCAACACCTTTTCAAATCGGATGATGGTTCAACTGTCCGACTTCCAAATTTAAAAGAGACTACAGACCAAGAATTTTTTTTGAATTTATACAAAGCTCTCGATACAATTTCGCAATTTCATCGAAATGAAAGTTATTTTGAACAAGAATTAATCAAATACGAAAAAATTAAAAATTCACAATCAGATTTAAAAAATTGGCTAACAAAAAACGAGGATTTAGGTACAGTAAAATATGTTTCTTTTCTTACAGATTACTTGGACTATGATAAAAATGACGAGGAAGAACATTTGATTATCTATATTTATGGTTTAGAAGATTTCGAAATTTATGTTGAGCGACAAAATTTTAAAAACACAATAGATTTTCTTGAAAAGTTCAATGAGTTATACTGGCATGATGAAAATGTAACAGAAACAAAAGAATAATGAACTTATTTGTCGTGAAGGATGGAATATTAGATGTCGCCTTCGTAAAAGATCAAAATGGTAAACAAATTTTAGGAACAAATTATTATGCAATTTCATATGATTTCAAATCCAATGAAGGCTATATTGAAAAAAAAAGTTTTAATTTATGGAGATTATACACTCAAGTAGGTCAAAAAATTTGACAAACACGTTATCATGATTTTTCGTCTTTCGATGACTGTATTGAAAAATTGACAGAATTGAAAGGCAATAAAGAAATTATCATTTGTGATTCAACTGAAATTGAAAAGTTTATTGGAAAATAAAAAAATACTGGCAACAATGTATAAAAAACATAGGGCTTTTGTGTAAACTCCAAAGTTCTGTTCGTATTAATAAAGTCCGCTAAATATAAAATTTGGCGTTTATAGAAAAAAAGATAAAAGCAAAATATTTATCTAAGTAATAAACCGAAACGAAAGTGCTTATCACCGGCCCTATGTTTCTTATACGAGACGTTGCACATTTGAAAGAAAAATCGTGAATTGGATTAAAAAGCTTCTTGGAATCGATGAAATGCAGTCCAAATTGACACGGATTGAAAATAACAATTCGGTAATTTTATCTAATATTAGAGAAGAATTTAAAAAACCTGAAATTCAAAATTTTACTGATTTAAGACTTCTGAACCCAATAACTGGAAAACAAATATTTAGTTTTAAAAAAACAACCGAATTAATTCCAGCCAATAAAAAAGTGCTGATTAATAGTAATCCCAACCGAATTTTACGAGCTATTTCGAGTATTCCCGAATTTCTGGGTGCTGGACTTTTATCTCAATCTTTTCGATTTAACTATCCAGAAGGAATAGCAGGAAATATAATGAAAATTGCGGAAGGACAAGGAACTGCAATAACAGACGCAAGCGGAAAAATCTTAGCACACGGTAATTATATTTCAAATTTTGTTACAACCCTACCTTTCGTAGCCTATTCATCGGCTAATATCATTATAAAAGAACATTATCTAGCTAAAATCAATGAAAATCTTGAAAAGATAAATAAGAATATAGAAAATATAGTAGAGCTAGAATTTATAAAAAAAGAAGTCAAAATTCATGCAATAATATTCTTTTACAAAAAAGCTTTTGCGGAATTTGAACTCATAAATGAAAATGCCAATTATCGAATTGCAGTTCTTACTAATATCATAAACAAGAACATAGAAGTTTACGAACTAATCCAATTTTACAAAAAAGCAATTAATACTATTGAGGAGGTTGACGAAAAAAAACTGTCTAATAATTTGCAATCTCTTTTATTATTGCAAGAATTATTCGTTTTTGGCAAAATTTTGGAGTTTAAATATGCTAATGAATACAACCGAGAATTAGTTACTATTTTAAAAACAGAATTTAACGAATTACAAAGCGATTATATTCTGTTTTTCAAAGAAAATAGTGATAGAATAAACTCATTAAAAAGTTCAGTAAAATACTCAATTCTTGACAACAAGTATTTATTTGGTAGTTGGATTGGGAATAAACGTTCAAAAGATGAAAAGATGGAAAATCTTTCAACGTCAACAGAACTTATTGAACAGTTAGTGTTAAGAAGTCAGGTAATCTATAGAGAAAAGACAGAGTTATTTTCAAACTTTATTAACGACATTGAACAACCTCAAGAATTTATAATTGAACAAGGGAAACTATACAGAACTCAGAAAAACCTGGCGCAACAACGTATTTGAAACATAGTTATTACAGGCTTTCCGAGAGGTTGGTGTTTATTTGAAAAGTCTGCCAAATTTTGTAATTTGGCTTTTTGAGAAAATAAGGTAAAAAGAAAATTTAAAAATTCGGCTTGAGTATGATCCGAAAGGTCAGCGTCTATTTACACACTACGTTTCATGTACAAAATATTTAAAAATTAAAATATGAAAAAAATATTAATTTCTTTAAGTCTCATTTGTTATTCATCTATTTCTGCTATTACTATTTATGATACAGATGTTTGCGATATAATGGCTAAAAGTCTTGCGGACTCAAAAAAAGACTTATTAACTTCAAACAGAGAACAATTTATAAAAGCAATGAAATACATGTGTAGTGTTGATCCATACTCATTTGAAAATTATGATCGAGACATTAAAAACTTGTCTGATGCAATTCCGATTTTAGAGAATATTCAAGAAGCAAAGGAAGAACTAAAAAGTGCTCTAAATTCAAGAGCTAAAAAAAATATGTACAAAACATACGCAGAAGGTTATATTAATACAAATGCGTGTTGGAAAGCAATTTATGATTATTCTCAATTAATTGAATATGAAGAAAATGTTATCTACATTCTTAATAGAGGAAAACTATACTATGCAGTTGGTAAATACGACAAAAGTTGTGGAGATTTAAAAAGAGCCGCTGAATTGGGAGAAAGAGAAGCAAAAAACCTATTAGATAAGTACGATTGTTATTGATAAAATGTTAAAAATAATACTACGGTTCAAAGAAGAAAAAAGTTGTAAAATTATTAAGAAGGTCATAATTTAATTTAAAACTTTACTGAAATATTGTGCTATTTGAACTTAAAATCAAAACGTTAATATTACGCAGACGGATTTTAAAAACTGTATACATATTGAATTTACAAAGTATTTCTAATCCGGATTGTTAATATATCTATGTGATATTTTCAATTCAATATTTCGTTCACCATTTTTTTCATTTAATTCTAAAAGCACCCTGCGGTCATTGGACAATGAAAATTTAGGTATAACAATAACAAATCGTGCATTTTCATTTTCTGCAATTTTAGAAGGCAATTCACATTTAAAAATAGGTTCTTGATACAAACGTTGTATAGATTTCCTTTTCCCTTTTAGTCGAGTCTCGATAGAAAGATTCAAGAAGTTCAAATCATAATCCAAAGTAGAATTATTCTCAATTTTAATCACAAAGTAGAGTTCCTCTTTCTCAAAAATTATATTCTCAACGGTTAAAATAATACCTTCATTTCTATTCTTAATCCGACTTTTACGTTGTTTTCTTTCAAGCAGATAGGAGCATAATTTTTGATAATAATTGCTTCTGTTATCAATACCTTTTTCAAAGGTGCCAGTCTCAACCAAATCGATCGCTTTTGGCTTTTCATTCCCGATACTACTCGACAATGGAATGAAATAATTGAGCGTAGAAAGTTGAGCTTTATACCTTATAATATAGGAAAATATCGAACCATTTCTGTTGACTACCACTAGATTACTTTCTTTTCCAGGCTTGGCTTGAAGTAGGCCAAAATATTGTTCTTTTTCTCGATTGTAGGTAAACACAAAATTATCTGAACCTGTTATTCCTTGTCGTATGGGTTCTGGAAAAAACAGAGCAACGTTTTTCGTATCGTTTGCATAAATGGTATCGAGAGGTTGTTGAGCATTAATTTGGTTGATGCTAAAAAGCAATAGGACAATAGTGTAAGTTTTCATAATAATATTTTTTAATTAGTGCTGATTATCGGTTTTTAGAATTAATCTGTAATTGTTCAATACCGTTACTTTTACGTTTCGATTACTACGTCTAAGCACCTTTGTAATTCCGCCTACTTGCGGAACAGTAGGGATATTGATGTCACCTATAATATCGTCCAGTACTTCTGTAGTAGCTTCTGCTCGAAAATTGTTCTCTACATAAATACCTTCACTACCATCCAGTAAATCGAACGCTTTAAGTTTTGTGGGATGATGTCTAATATTTTCAATTTCAATTATTGCACGATTAGGTTGAAAACTGATGAGTCCAAATACTGGTGTGTTCTTGGGCATTTGTTTGCCATTTATAAATGCAGCTTTAGTCAGTCGCATTCTCAATCGCGTATTAGCTCTTACAACTTGGTCGCCATCCACAACCACGTGAATGGTCGCATCTGTATTTCCGATTCTTGAAATATCAATTGCCTTTGGCGAGGATGCAAAAAACAGTTGATGTTCCAAACCTAATTCCTTAGCTTGAGTTTTTTGTTCCCTTTTATAATCCGCTGAATCAATTTTCTGGGTATTCTGTTGAATAGACTTCTTGTTCCCGAAGTTCTGATATTGTTTTTCCGAATATTGAATCCTTCCAGTAGCATATATGCTATCCACAATACGTTTCTTTTCTCGTTCGGGTAAATCAGGGTCATAGTAACCCAAGGAATCAATCAGTTTTTCATCATAAATGCTAGGTGCGTTATTCTCACGCACTTCTTTCAAATCATTTATGGCATCCAGTTTAGAATCATATTCCTTTTGGTTTTCTTCTAAATCGGGTATCAGGGTCTGTTCAAGGTTTTCATTTTCACTTTCATCATTGTCCATTAATATCACGGAATACGAAATCAGGAATATGAAAATCACAGCCAATACTGCTGCAAATACTATTTTGTTCTTTTCTATCTTCATAATAGTGGTTTTTAAATGCCCATTATGGGCTTTCAACTTTCATCATTTAGTTTTTTTAAAGTGTTCTCGAAGTAATAAGTAATCAATAATCCGTGGGGATTGTTTGGGAAGTTTCGGTCTACCATAATTAGGTTTCCGGTTGAAACTAGTTCATAAGTGTCGACAATGGAGCCTCTATTTATCTCAAATATGGTTGTAGTTGTAAAACTGTAAGAGTTCTTATTCTCTATAACTTTTGAATTGATACTCAAGACTTTTTGAACCAATGAATATTGTAATAGCCGATTATAAACACCATCCGCTTTTTTCTGGCGGTATAGGTTATCAATTGTACTATTGCCGAGCCAAAGTGCTTTTTCCAAATTGCGTTCGTAATTGCTGGCATCAATGTTATAGAAGTAGTTGTGGAACAGATCTAAATGCGCCAGCGCTTCGACCTTAAAATTCTCTTTTTGGGTAACGAGTTTTAGCGGAATAATGCTGCCATCAGTATTAATGGCAAACGCACTATTGAGTGCATTTTTATTGGTTTTGAATACCATCCAAACCGAAAAGGTACTCGATACCAAAGCACACACCACAACTGCCAAAACGATGAATCGATTTAATTTTAAGACGTTATAAATATTTTTATAGGGTGTTTTCATAGTTGCATTTTTAATCTGCCTTAGGCAGTAAATAATCTGAGTGTGAAAGATGTGGCACGTCGATATAGCTTGAATTTCAGGAAGACAATAAAACCTACCGAACCTAATTGTACAACTGGTGCGAAAAAGCCTTGCCCCACATCTGTTCCAAACAGATTGGTCCAGAAATTAGTATTTATCTCTGTGTATAGTGCGTTTACAAATACATTGACCAAAAAGAATGCAGGTACAAGCATATAAACCGCAGCGTACAACTTGAAAAACGTGTAGGCGAGTGAACGGAATTTTTCAAAAACGGCTAGACTTATAACCAATGGAAAAAAAGCTTGCATTATGCCCAATAAAAAATAACGTTCTGCAAGAAATAGTGGGTAGATGAACAAATCCAAAATCCAAATGAAGAGACTAATAATAAAGGCAAATATTTTAAAACCATAAAGTGGAGTTATTAAGGCTTCATACAAGAGCGTCATTGCTGCTTGTGTTACTTCAATTATACTTACGTCTTCTTCAATGGGAATGTCTTGCATCTGCAATGGTAACAATGCCGGTGCAGTACCACGATATTGTGCTTCTATGGAAACAAGTATGCTATCAAAGAAGCCTAGTACTTGCGTCGAAAAAATGACAAGAATTACTATTCCAAAATTCTTGGCTAGTTCTCCAGGGCTTAGTCCCCAAGTGTAACCATCTTTATCAGCCATACCTTCATTATACTTTTTAAGAATATTGACCAGGAAAAACAAGACAGCAAGCGTTTTCATTCCGGCAATTGTGTATTGCGAAAAACTGCTGTTCTGTATGGTCTGGAAAACGGTATCGATATATTCCAGTCCTATTCCTAAAATAATGGTCACGGTCATTTTTTAATAATTTGTTTCGCGGTTATTGATTTTATCCTGCATTTTTCTGAAGGAAATAATATCCTTATAGCGTTTTGTTTTTGTGTTTACATTGGATACCATTTCCTTCGATTCCAATTCTTTTTCTTTCAGAATTTCTGCACGTTCCGCATCACTCATTTTCAAATAGTAGCTCGATAAAATTTCTTCGATGAAATCCATCGTATCCAAAGAATTTTCGACGATAGCTGTAAACGATTCCGATACCCTTGCTACTTCATCGGGTTTGATGTATGGGCTATCAAGAATGTCCCGTAAATCACTTTGCATCACTTGGATTAGGCGTTGGTTGTTCCTTCCAATCTCACGAACGGCTTTTAATTGCCGAACCACATCATTGACCTTTTCTATATTTTCTTTTTGTGTTTTTAAGAACTGAACGGTTTTAATAATGTTTGCAGTCTGTTTTCCTGATTCTATCAATTGTTTTACCAAGCTGATAAAATTGGTGTTGTCATACGTTGGCAAGCCCTGGCACGCAGCGCGTACAGGCAATAAAAGAGTTATTGCTATAACTAATACAAGTGTTTGAATTTTAGTTTTCATAGTTCTTATTTTTTTGGGTTAATGAATTCTTTTATGGCTTCTTCCATATTATTTGTCTTTTCATAAATGGCCATTATGGCCTCGTTTTCTTGCCCATCGGTTAAATAAGCAGCATATACCTCTTTGGGAACTTCAAGCCTAAAAATGTTGCTTTCCTTTCCTATTTTGATAAACATTTCAGTGTACTTCCGTGGTCCATAAAGATTGTTCTTGATAGACTTTAATTGGTTCAAATCATGACTAGATAAATTAAGACGTTTGACCAATTCATCATATCCCTTTTCGTTGTTAAGGCTATAAATGACCTGGGTGTTTTCCAATATGCTTGCCGATGTTGAATTATTTGGAAGCTGATTGATGGATTGTAGAATAATCCCAATCGCACCGTTTTGTTTACGGATGGCTTGATAGTAAAATTCCACACTTTCCAATACGTTTTCAAACTTCAATTGTTTGGCAAACTCATCGAAAAGAATAATGCCTTTTTCAGCACGGTTCTTCCATATGGTTCTTTGGATAGCCGATTTTATCAGCTTCAACATTACGGGCAGAATTTCCTTGTTATCCTTAACTTCATCCAGTTCAAAAACAATCAAACGTTTATCCTCGATTTTATAGGTTTGATCTTCGCTGACTTCAAAAAGAAAACTATATAGACCATCGCCGACGTATTCTGATAGTACGTGCAAAAAATTCGTAATATTGAAATAGTCGGGATGGATTTTTAGGTCATCAAGAAGTTTTTCTTGATGATCTTCTATAAAGTTGTAGAAGTCTTCCAAAGAATGATTGTTGGAAGTGCTATCGTAATAATGTTTCAATATTTTCTTTACGGAAACTGACTGCGCTTTAGTCACTTTTAAATCTGAAGCAAAAAGTTCAAAGAGAAATACCGATAAATCTTCAAGGCGTTCCGGCCCCACATCGTGGGGATTTAGTATATAAAAAGGGTTGATGCCCAGATTTTTTCCGCTTTCGTATCGCAATACGGTGTATTGTTCAGGATATAGCTTTGCAAATTTGGTATACGAGCCACCCAAATCAATAATGACCAAGCGAACGCCACTTTCAAAATATTGACGCAGAATATTATTGGCCAAAAATGATTTCCCTTCACCTGTTGGCGCGAAAATGGCAAAATTCCGTGCTTTTATACGTTTCTTCCCTTCGTCCCAAACATCTTTTAAGACAGGAATATTATGTTCACGGTCATTAAAGATGATGCCGGTAGCATCCGATTTGTAATTGGTGTTATTGATAAACAAGCAAAGTGCGTGTTTTAAATCGGTAACATACAAATCGTTATTTGAGAAATTTGAAGAGAAGCAGCAGTAACTATTCAAGATGTAATTCTTGCGTTCTTCGCCTCGTGGATAGTATGGGATAATATCCAGTTCCTTAAACTCAGTCTTTATTTTAGAAGTAATCTTTTCTAGCTCTCGGGCTTCCCGAGACCAATAGACCATATTAAGATGACCACGAACAATTCGAGCATTATCATCTGCGTTAATTTGGTCTAGAATGTGTTGAATTTTCCCAAGCACTACTTTGTTCTGTGAACCAAAATTGGAACTTTTGTTTAGTTCCTCAATTTTATTATCAAGTAGCTTTCGCCACTTTTGTTTGTCATCCAAATACAAAATCTGATTGACAATATGGTTTTCGTTAAGCGTAAGCCCTAAGCCATCAATAAACCCTTGATGAAATATAAAATCATCAGATGTGAATTTCTCATTGGTTTTGCTACTATGTACACTTTCGCCAAAGCATAGTTCGCTATTGATGGCAAGGGCATCAAAATGGTTTTCGCCAATAGTGACGCTTTTTTTATCTAGTAAAATATCAGTATCAAAACCTTCATTGAAGCCATTGAAATAGATCTTAGTGAGACCAACAATTTCTTTTTCATGTAATGGTCTGAGAGATACCCTACGACTATTGTTTATGAAGGAAACTGAATCACTTACCGAGTTAGTGAAGCTTTTGATAGTGTCATCTAATTCCTGTACAATGCCCTTTGAAACCTTACGGAAGGGATTGACATACTTTGAATTATTGAGTGCTTTGTTTTTGGTCAATATGAAGAACAAATAACAGGTATGTTCAATATGTTCACGACCTTCGAAATGATCGTGTGTGGCTTTTTCCAAAAAGGTGTTATTTGGTAGCTGCTCTGAAGAATAGGATTTTTTAAGGTAGATATCCTGTTTGTGAACCACAGTTCCAATAGGCAAGGATTTCAAAGCCTGGAACCAAGAATCGTGCAAATCCTCAAAGTCTTTTTCGGATAGGGAATAGATTTCTGGCAGACTCCCTTTATAGCATAAAACCACATTGCCATTATTGGCAAAGACTATATTGTCCTGAATAGCTACAATAGGTTGATATGCCGAAAGGTTAATCTTGTTCATAATCGAAGCCTGAATTTCTTTTGTTACTGATGATTTGTGGAAATACTTTTGCCATTTGAAAAAGTTGTGGGTTGTTCGTAATTCGTATCAACGCGACATAAAGCGCAGCATTAGAGATTAAGATGCCTATGATCACTCCGAAGCTGAATGAGAAGATGATGACCAATAGCGAAGCAAGTATTGCAACCATTAGTAATGCAAACAGGGAAATAGGCAGCCCAAAAATGACCGCCCTTTTCCTGATGTTTTTATAGACCTCGAACTTTTTCATAGCACATTTTTTATTGAAATTTCGTTTAAAGGTTTAGACTACGATTCCGATTAGGTAGGTGAATATACCTACGACTGCTCCAGCTATTAATACAAAGACAAGAACCCTTGTTATTCCTTTTTTAAGATCCGCATTTTCTCCAAAGAAATGTCCTGCATTAAATAAGAAGCCTACTAAAAAGATGACCCCTAAAATGATGGGGAAAATAGTTCGGATGGTATCTGATACATCATCAACCGATTCTTCGATTCCACCAATTTGAGCAAAAAGCGAAGTTGATAGAAGCGAAAGGAATGTTGCTAAATAGAGTGATTTTTTCATAACAGAAAAGTTTAGATTTTTGATTCATTTTCGTTATGATAAATTTACATATATTTGAATATAAATAACTGATAATCAATAATTTGTGAATAAAATATTATTTGTATTCAATTGAATTCAGTTGCTATTATTTAGCATCAAATACTATGGAATTTTGAGAACAAATTGTTGATAACCTGAAAAATAGAAATGAAAAAAGCACTCAAAAACGTCAGTTTTGTCTTTTTGCTTCTAAAAATGTGCATCATTTTTGGTCAGGAAACTGCAACACAAAAAAGAATAATAATTGACGTCGGACACGGTGGAAAAGATTCTGGTGCCATCGGAATAAATAAAATTCAAGAAAAAGATGTTGTACTCGATATTGCTTTGGATATTTTGAGCTTAAACAAACAATCTAAAACGCCATTGGATATTTACTTGACGAGATATAGTGACACACTTATTTCCTTATCGGATAGAACTAGGTTAGCAAAGGTTCTAAAAGCAGATGTGTTTATTTCTTTGCATTGCAATCATTCAGATAATCCAAATGCTAGAGGTATTGAAGTTTATGTGACTAATGCAAAATCACAATATTCTAAAAATGCCGCTTGGTTGGCTTTTGAGTTGCAAGCTTCATTTAAAAAGCAGTTGGGGTTTGAAAGTAGGGGTGTGAAGTTTGCAAATTTTCAGGTGCTACGAGAAACTCTAGATTATTTTCCAGCTGTGCTTTTGGAATTGGGTTTTTTGAGTAATCGAGATGAAAACAATTATTTTTCAAACCGTTCTAATATTCGATTGTCAGCATTATCAATTTTACTAATTATTCAAAATTATTGAAACTATGAAAGATATATTTGTAGAACTAACTAAAAGTCTTAAGGCTATAATTGAACATTTTATTTCAGAAGTGATTTTGTTATATAAATCTTTTCGAAGTTGATTACTTTCTTTTATCCCCAGCGCCATCATCAAAGGACACCAAATTGAATAATTCTCGCATTCGGCTTCGAACTCGATGACCATATCGTTCTTCTAGTTCATCCGCACCGAGGTTAGTTGTAGCGTGTGTTTTGATTTTATGTTTGGTCTGAAGATAAAGCTCGTATCGAGATAAAAGTACTTCTCCCATCACATTAAGATCCTTACCATAAAATCTTCCAGTAGGCTCAATTCCTAAATCATCGAAGCAGAAAAATTTAGTGTTCCCATAGTCTTCAATCGTTTTAAAGCCGAGGTGGTTAAAACTGAAGGCAATGTTCCGGCAAGGGATCATTTCGTAAGGTCTCTGTTGTGGAACGATATGCCGAAGTAGTTTCATTAAAGTCGTTTTTCCACAGCCTACAGGCCCAGAAAGTAGAATTCCTTTGTTTGGATCAATATGATCCTTCTGACAATTTTCTTTGTCTTTGATGAAATAATAGCACAGTTTACGAATGATAACAAGGTCTTCGTCATAGATTCTGAACTCTCTGCCAAAAAGTAATTTCCCTTTCGCATTCAAATAAATCAGAATTTTATCGAAATCATAGAGAACGCTATTTCCATCAAACTCCCCAAGAGAATATTCCATTGCACCTTCGGTAATTTTAGAGGGGTTGTCCATAGTTTTTATTTTTAGTGGTTCGTAAGTTGTCCTTGATTTGGGACGGTTGTTTTATGCTTGGACTGTTTTCCTTGGCAAATAATACTGTTCTGTCCATCCAGTTGAGGGCAAGGGCACGCCAATCTCGAATATCTTTTCCATCGCTCGTTTGCCAATTTCGAGTTTCATAATACTCAAAGAATTTTTTTCCTTCATCAGCATTAAAACCTTTTTCAATAAAAAAATCAAAAACGGACTGGCAGTCCTTTTCTTTTTTATTGTTTACTTGTTTGTTATTGTTTATAGTAGATCCCAAAGTAAGTCCTGTAGTGGGACGGTACTGTCCCGCGACCTGTTCCAATATGGGATGGTACTGTCCCGTTACTGATTCATTTTTGGGACGGTACCGTTCCGCTAGCTGTTCTAAGGTGGGACTGTACTGTCCCATAACAGGTTCATCAGTTGTATCTAAAATGCACATCTTGATTTTACTTCCTTTGTAAGGACTGTTTGATGGAAAATAGGAAAGATATCCCCAAGAATGAAGATCGGTCACACATCTATGGTAGCTAGAATTTGAGCCTATTTTAGAGGCCAACATCAAATCTCTTCGATTTACATTAAATTCATCCGCAAATCGGCTACTATTCCATTCTTGGAATAGCGCCATATACAAACTGATATGTGTGGGATTTAAACGGTCATCCAAAAAGAACTTTTCAAAAGCCGCATTGAGTAGCTTTATATAGTTCATCATTTAAGAATTTAGACCGTGTTGCACTCGGTTTGCGGTCATCACATTTTGAATTTCCTCGGCATCATAATAGATGATACCACCTACTTTAGTATAGGGTAGTGTGCCATTGAGACGAAGATTTTGAAGTGTGCCAGGACTAACTCGAAGTAAGTTCTTTACTTCGGAAGATTTTAGATATTTCTTTAGTTTTCCAGTTGCTTGATTTGCTAAAAGGTTTTTAATATCATCGAGCAATTCCATTTTGAATTCTCTTAAATCATCTGAGGTAATAATTGTTGCGGCCATAATAGAACGGGTTTTAAAAGAAAGAGGCTATCGTATTTACTTTTTAATGATAGCCTCTAACTTGATTTGACTTTCGTTCTACAAATTTGAATAGTATTATTGGGTTTTGTTCACAAGGCAAACCCAACTTGGGTTAAAATTTAACATATTGATAATTGATATAGTCTGGGGTGTTTTGATGCCCTTTATATATATTAAACTATTCTTATAGGTCGCTATTTTCGTATAATTTGCTAAAATTTTAAAAAACCCAAGTTTTACCCAACTTGGGTAAAATTAATTTATAATTTACTCGTCTTCTGATTCAAGTTTCTTAGAGAAAGTATACGATAGTTCTTCAAGAAATTTCGTTTTGCTCTTTTTCCTTGATCGTATTTCCAAATAGGTTCTATAATAATCGCCGAGTTCAAAATTGAACACTTTTTGAAAAGCCGTGGCAATTTCTTTTATATCCGCAGTACCATTATTTATTGCACCGCTAGAGTTTAAGGCGTAAACTAATTCAGTTAGTGCTACTTTAGAGGAAGTCCATTGTAGTTTTTTTTTATTCTTAAAATTCAAATTTGGCAAATTATTTGAATCCTCAAGCACATTTAGTTTATGATAGAGATAGCCTATTAACTTTTGATATGCACTAAATTTTGCCAGTAAAATATCATGGCTCGTATTGTATTCAGCATTTAGAACATAAAATTTAGTGTGCGTTATAATATTTTCGTCAAAATACTTTCTGGTAAAATAGTGCTCATCAAGATAGGTTTTTCCACTTTCTACATATTGTATAAAATCGATATTATGAAGATAAAATCTATTCACTTTATCCATTCGTTGCCGAATATAAAATTCTTGTTTTCTTTTATTTAAACGTGGATAGTGTATTTCAAGAGATCTAATTTCTGAGTAATAAATTAAATTATGAAGTGGTACCTGTTTAGTTTCTTTAAAAAATTCTATCTCATATGCTATTTTAGTAAAACTAGAATTTGGGATAATCTTTTGAAAATACCCAAGTAGTGTTCTACAAAGAATAATTGAAGAATCTATCTTTTGAGAATAGGTTAGATTTTGGTTTTCTAAAGCAAATAAATTTTGGGTTAGTTTTTCGGATTGTAATTTTAATTCCATAAGCATTCCTTTAATCAATGGTTAGTCAAAAAATGATAGGAATCGGGGAATTCACTATAAAGCATAAGTTTGGTTGTGTTTTTTAATTCCTACAAGAATCATACCTTAATTCTTACGCTATTAAATTTAAATATTTTATTCGTAAAGGAAATGTAGAATGAGGGAGTCCCTTATTTGGGTTAGTTAGCGCTACTTTAAGGAGACAAAGTCATTGTGTGATTTGAAAAGAAAAAAATAATGGGATAGCTTTTAAAGGTTAAAAACTATCCCATTAAATCATTTAACTATGGTAAGTGTAGCTTTTGGAATATCAATTTTATTTTTTAATATCCGCATGTCTTCACTAACTTTCTCATTGCTAATAATTGGAAATAGCATGTTCTATATAATCGAATATTAAGTAGGATTTAATTGAAATGTTCATTATATTTGAATGTTCATTGTCACTGAACACTATAAAACAATGAACACTCAATCTTATGTATCGTAACAATGATTTCATATATGAAGCTACTTCTAAGCTAGAACAGCTTATAAATATTCCTATCGAAATAGATAGTAGCAGACCAAGCTATGATGCATTATTAAGCATCAAGGACGAGCAATTTATTGTAGAAACGCAAGGAGAGGTAAGAACTTCTAATCAAGGTCTAGTATTGTCTCAATTGGAAGAGAAAAAGCGCCTTAGCAATAGACCAATTATTTTAATAGCGGAGTATATTTCTAAAAAAGCTACAGAAGAGTTTAAAGAACGAGGAATAAACTATTTAGATATAGCTGGCAATGCATTTATTAAATGTAATAATCTTATCATTTTTATAGAGGGACAAAAGAAAGCTAGAAAAGCAAAGACAAATCAATCTCGAGCTTTCCAAGAGGCTGGTTTAAAGATCCTATTCCATCTATTGTACAAGCCAGAACACTTACAGGATTCTTATCGGAAAATTGCTGAGAAAGCAAATGTTTCTATTGGTTCTGTTAGTAATGTAATGGCAGAATTAGAAGAACTAAACTTCCTGCTAAAGACTAATGATAAGCGTGTCCTTAAAAATACAACTGAATTACTAGAACGTTGGATTGTTGAATATAATGCCGTGTTAAGACCTCGAATTGTGAGAAAAAAAATGCGTTTTATAGATCTAGATGCAAATCGTAATTGGAAAAATTTAGAAAAACAGACCAATGACGGCACCATTCTTTGGGGTGGTGAGCCAGGGGGTTCATTATTAACAGATAATTTGAGACCTGAAAAATTTGTGGTTTTTACAGATTTGGAATTATCTGAACTTGCAAAAGAACTGCGTTTAGTGCCGGCAGAAAATGGAGAAATTGAAGTGCTTCAAATATTCTGGAAAAACGATTTAGGTAATACTAAAATAGCACCAGCACTTTTAGTTTATGCAGATCTAATTAATAGTGGTTTTAGTAGAAATATAGAAACAGCAAAACAAATACTAGAGAATGAGCTTAGCAATATCTAGTGATAAATTTACGCATCCACTATTAAAGCCTATACTTTTAGAATTAACAGGGTATTTTAAGCAAGCTGGGATATCATTCTTTGTAATTGGTGCTACAGCTAGGGATATCATTATGGAGTTACATAATGAAAAGTCTGGTCGTTTAACCTATGATCTAGATATCGCAATAACTGTTAATGATTGGAAACAATGGCAAAAGGTTGAAGAAGAAATTGTAAGTCTTGAAAATTTCACTAAAGATAAAGATCAAAAACAGCGGTTTTTATATAAAGGAAAATTCCAATTAGATATTGTCCCTTTTGGGAACATAATGAAGCAAGATAGTAAAATATTCTGGCCTCCAGATGAGACTTTTGCTATGTCTGTATTAGGATTTGATGCTGCCGAGGGGGCTTCGCTTAAAGTTAATATTGATCAAGAAATAGAAATCCAGATAGCTTCATTGAGTGGAATTTTCCTTTTGAAAATTATAGCATGGAAAGATCGCCATCATAAAGGCAATAAGGATGCGGACGATATTGGTTTCATTCTAGAGAACTATCTATTAATAAATGAAGAACGAGCAGCTGTAAATTATTATGAAGACATCTACACAGATGATTTTACAACCGCAAAAGGAGGAGCAACATTATTGGGTATTGATGTTTTGGAAATCTTAAAAGAATATCCTCAAGATTTAGAAACAATTAAGCAAATATTGATAGAGACAGTGGATAAAAAAGAACATAGTATACTCATCAATCAAATTTTAGAAACACATAGAATGCTCTTCTACGAAGAAGTGATACAAAGCATACAAAACATAGTAAAACAACTTAACTAAACGAAATATTTTATTAAATATAAGGATGCTAAAGAATTTTGCAATTCAGATTTAGCGTCAAATTTTGAGCGAATTTGTGATGAGGCAAAGTCGATATTTAGCCTCTTAAAAATAAATAATTGAAAATAATAATATTAGAATAAACTATGTGCTTTTACGAACAGGTTAATCTCGGATAAATTATGGAACAAAACCTATACTTTATCAAAGTTAAATTGAAGGATGATTGTATAGTTTTTGTAACTTTATTTTAAATCGATGATATGAGCCCAGCAGAATTAAAAAATACTAAAAAGGAGCTTGTAGGCTGGATTCAGTCTTTAACAGATGATTCCAGATTAGGACTGCTAAGTTCCGTTAAATTATCGAGTGAAGAAAAAACTGCAGACTGGTGGGAAGAACTTACTGAAAGTGATAAAGTCAATATCTTAAGTGGTATTAGTGATTATCAACAAGGTGAAACAATGAAGTCCAATGAGTTCTGGAGCAGTTGGGCAAATGGATAAACCTTACGAGTTAGAATAGACAAAGCGATCGTTGCTAAACGCTATTACTATTAAAAACTACTTGATTGTAAAATTCACTAAAAAAGAGGCCTCAAAACTAAAAGGATGCCTTCTACTTTTCTAAATTTATGGCTTTCCTCTTTTATTTCTTTACCAGTCATCTTTAATTGCTGTAGAAGATTGTAAGGTTTTTAGCATTTATTACCTAAACTTAAACTATTTTGAAACCAAAAGTTTTTAAAGGCCTAAATTTTAATATATAGCATATAATATTTCATTACATATTTTCGTTGTTACTCACAAACCATTAACTAATGAAAGATAACCACAAAAAAATCCTTACAATCTTTATTTCTGCTGTTTTGTATTCCCTTTTGAAATATTTTTTAGTGGGAAGTCAATATTCATTTTTACCAGAGTTTGTTGCCAACTTTGTCATTTTACTGGGGTTAGCATTTTTACTTTATCCAGTTGTCAGCATTTTCGTTTCAAAAAAATTAGGTTTTTTAAACATTTATTTTCATTCGTTCTTTACAGCCATGGCAATTATTAGTATTTCTGTAGTTGGTAATATTACAAATGATTCTGATTTACTGTCAGAATCTAAAACTTCAGATAAATACAAGAAGATTGTCAATGAAAATAATCCAAATCCTATAAAAAAAGTTGGTGATGTAAAACATGAATTTTTGAATGAGGACAATCTTTACGAAAATTATGTTTATAACTATGCAATCAAATTTCCTGAAGACTTCGAACTTAATTATGGTGTTGGTGAATACAGCCAACTTAAGGCTTATAACAAAGAAACCATTAGACAAATTGCAATTTCATCTGGAGATAACAAACTTAACTACTCACTTTCAAATCAACAAGCTAACGATTTATTAAAAAGTATGATGGAAAGAGACGTAGATGCTATGGTCGAGAAAATGAAGCTAAAATGGAAAACTGAGGGTAGCTACCAAAATATCGAATTATTAGAAAAAGATTTGGTAAACTTTTACAATAAAAAGTTTATAAAACTGAGTTTTTCAGGCACAAGAAATTTGAACAATATTGACTATGCCTTCGTTATGACGGACTTCATAACTCTTTTTAAAACAAACATTTACCAATTTCTATTTGAAAGCCCTAAACCAAAAGACGAATTGGATTCTATGTCATGGGAAAATCTTTTGTTTTCGACAATGGCAGGTGTCAGAATTTCAGAAGGAATTACCCAATAAATAAACAACTGTTTATTATATCTTCAATAAAGATAAAGTGACTGTAATTGCCATGAAAGACAATAGGCAAGAGAAGGCTGGCAAATAACTCCGATTCCAGTTTGGATGCGCTCTCATACTTATCGAAAGTATAAATAAAGTAGAACATATTTTAATAAAAAATCTAATGAATGAATATCTAAATTAATGGAAAACACACCTTCTTGATTAAGGTTTAGTATAGCTACTGAGTTTAATATATTGCTTGTTTATCGTCTGCTGTAAATTATCTATTTTATCGGTATAATAAAAAGAAACAAAAAAGCCAACAAAAAAATCAAAGAGCAACAAAAAAGGTTTATAACTTGGCTTCATGCCAAAGTGGTTCGATATGCGGATTTGCAAAAGATTCGATTTCTGTTGCTTAATACTGAAAATGACGTTTTAAGCGAACACATGCTTACAATGATCAAGCGCCATTTAATAACGTTAAAGTGCAATATATGAGGGGGAATCTTCCAAAAAAACATCATTGAAAAAGAAACAATTATTTGAGCTATTTTATCCGTAGTTGAAATGTAGAATGAGGGAATTCCTTATTTAGGTTAGTTACTGCTACTTTAGGGAGATAAAACCATTGTGTCATTTGGAATGAAATATCATGGGATAGCTTTTGAAGATGAAAAACTATCCCATGATATTATTTAACTATGGTAAGTTTCGCAATTGGAATATCAATTTTATTTTTTAATATCCGCATGTCTTCACTAACTTTTTTTTCAATCACTCTTGCGTAAATTTGAGTTGAAGCTATTTTTGAATGTCCTAAAAGTTTTGAAACAGTTTCAATGGGAACACCATTGCTTAGAGTCACCGTTGTTGCAAAAGTATGGCGCGCCATATGAAAGGTTAGGTTTTTTTGAATACCACAGGCATCTGCAATTTCCTTTAGGTATAAATTCACTTTCTCATTGCTAATAATAGGAAATAGTGTATCTGTGATGACTGTAATTGGATGATTGTCATATTTATTAATAAGCTCTTGCGCCTTATTTAGTATTGGAACTTTTACTGGTGCTTTAGTTTTCTGACGGTTGGTAAAAATCCATTTATCTCCATCAATACCAATAGTAATATTCTCTTTGGTTAGATTCATTATATCTACGTATGAAATCCCCGTGAAACAGCTAAACACGAATAAATCTCTTACTCTATCAAGTCGTTCAATTTTGAAATCATAGGACTGTAGATTCGATAATTCATTTGCCGATAGAAATTCTCTTTCAGTTTTTTCATAGGTAGGCTTCCATCTCAGAAAGGGATCTTTTTCAATCCATTCTAAATGAAATGCCAAGGTGATAATTTTGCGAAATCGCTGTATATGTTTCATGACCGTATTATGCCCCATTGCTTTAGGATGCCCTTTGGGCCAATACATATTCAGGTAACTTTCGAAATCACATATAAATTTGTAATTCAAATTTTTTAAATAGATGTCCTTCGTTTTTAATTGGGATTTTAAATATTTATTAAGGTAGCCTTCGGTAACCCCAAAATTTCGAAGTGTACCCGTAGTTAAGGTAGTTTCTATTTTTTTTCTGTGATATTCTAAGATTTCTTGAAGGGTTTTTGAATTTTCTCCTTCACCGAGGTAATTTGCTTTAACTAATTCTGCAGTGATGAGTTGTTCTTTGTATTTGAGATTTTGATAGACTTCAACAAGTTTGGCATGTACTTGGTCTAAATAACTGTTAAGAAGTCGAGAAGCTGCACTATTGCCTTTAGCTCTTTGCCTGTTAGAATCCCATAAACCAATATCAACTTGTAATTTCAAGCTAATATTAGCCCTTTTGCCATTTACAGTAATTCGAGTAAAAACTGGTGTTTGATTGTTTTTTACACGAGTTGGATGTATCCAAAATAGGATAGAAAATGTGTTTTTTGTGCGCATAATTGTCGTCTTTAAAAATTAAACATTCCTTGAGACGAAAGTCAAATCAACTATACTAAATATTAATACGTTCACTTTTTAAATCGACACCAATGGTGTCGATTAGATAAATCTGGTGTCGATTTGTAACCATTTCATATGATATTAGATCAATTTGAATGATTGGCTAAAAATCATAAAACCCTGCAAATCATAGAGTTTGCAGGGTTTTGACTCTTTTTGAGAGTTAAACTAGTGACCTCGACTGGATTCAAACCAGTAACCTCTTGAGCCGTAATCAAGTGCGCTATTCAGTTGCGCCACGAGGCCTTTTAATTTCCCCTTAACGGGCTGCAAATATATTTCTTTTTAAATTTACAGCAAAATAAGAACTACTAAAAATTATGGATTTTAAAAAGTATATCAGAGATGTCAACGATTTTCCAAACCAAGGTGTTGTTTTTAAGGATATTACACCATTGTTGCTAGATGCTCAAGCATTTCAAAAAGCAGCCCATTCTTTATATGATTTGCTTAAAGATAAAAATATAGCTAAAGTAGTTGCTTTAGAAAGTAGAGGTTTTTTCTTTGCGCCACTATTAGCAGCAAAATTAAACGCTGGTTTTGTACCGATTCGTAAGCAGGGTAAATTACCTTACCAGGTAGAAAGTGTTTCCTACGCTTTAGAATATGGCACCGATACTTTAGAAATTCACAAAGACAGTATTCATCCTGGAGATAAAGTATTAGTGCATGATGATGTTTTGGCTACTGGCGGTACTGCTGCTGCAGCTTGTGAGCTTGTTACTCGACTAGGCGGGGAAATTGTGCAGTGTAACTTTTTAATTGAGCTAGATTTTTTAAATGGGCGCAATAAGTTGAATGGATATGACATTGCATCCTTAATGCACTACTAATCAATGGCATTGATCGTTACAAAATAACGCCAACCCAATAGAGCCATTTGTAGTTTTGATGCTTTCGAAAGGTCTAGCCTTTTTTTTGAAAATGAAGGTAGTAGAGCTTTATTTAGTTTTGCTAAAAACTGGAATAGTAATTTCTTCATTTTAAAAATAGTTTATGCAAATATAGTATCATTTTTTAATTAGAAAGACTGCCGAAAGGCAGTCTTTTATATATAGGCCTATATGATTTCCGTTAGGTTAAAATTATGATGAGTGACAGCATTAGTAGTACAAGTAATTTAGTAAAAGTAATCATAGTTGATGTTTTAGAGGTTAATAATTTATTGTAAATAATCGATTATTTCCTCAATATATAGAAAGGAATAAGCAAGCTCCAAATTTTAGGATACGATTTATTGTAATTAAATACAATAATGTAACTAAATAAATCATTATTGTTATAATATGTAATATAAAATCCTATATTCAAGTTTTAAATAGAAACTAAATAGATTTAAAATATTATAATATGTAATAATTACAGGGTCTTTTTTGTGATACATCGTTGGAGCAAGGCACATTTGATTTTTCCGAACAATTATTTTAACTGTTTCATCTTCACAAGCTTGTTTTTTAAGCTTTTTTTTACCTGTAAAAAAAAGAATTAAATCTATGATTTTTGTCAGTTTCAAGATATAAGCGCTTATTCATTGTGAACAGAAGTTAGCGTAGAAAAGCGAATGCAAAGCTGTGCGGAGGGTTTTCTTTTTCATTGTCTAATGAAGCTAAAAATAAATTCTAATGTTTATTGGGATTTTGAAACCATGAGCAATTAACCTGTGTCTGGTGTATTTTATTTATTAGGCATTTTAAACTTTAGGATACAGGTCCTAAAAAAATTCTTGGCTTATATTTGTTAAAAACTATAAAAATGCAAGACGTATTATATATTGTTTTAGGTTTAACCTTGCTTATTTTTGGCGGTAGTTGGTTGCTAAAGGCGGCGGTAGCGTTATCACTAAGGCTCAATATTCCGAAAATTGTAATTGGGATGACGGTAGTTTCTTTTGCTACCTCGGCACCAGAATTAATTGTGAGTATTAAAGCGGCACTTGACGGTTTTCCTGATTTAGCTTTAGGAAATGTAGTCGGTTCTAATATCGCAAATCTCGGCTTAGTATTAGGTATTACCTTACTTTTAGGTTCTATTAATGTTAAAAAGAGTTTTTATACCACAGATTGGCCAGTGATGATGTTAGCGTCTTTGTTGTTTTTTGGTTTTATATATTTTGACCAGGAGCTGCAGCAACATGAAGGCATAATTATGGTGGTGTTACTTTTTGCATTTTTGGTGTACTTATTGCGATTTCAAACCCCAGCCGTTGAAGATGAAAAACCCGAAGATGATGTGTTATTACCCAATTATAAAACAGTTTTATTTTTAGTTTTAGGAGGTACTGCACTCTGGGGAGGTTCAGAATTTTTAATTCATGGAGCCGTTGGCTTGGCAAGCTTTTATGGGGTTACCGAACGTGTTATTGCCGTTACCGTGGTCTCTATAGGTACAAGTATTCCTGAGTTGGCAGCATCCATCATTGCCGTTATAAAGAAAGAAAAAGCCATTTCCTTGGGGAATCTTATTGGTTCAAACATTTTTAATCTATTGGCAGTTTTAGGGATTACCTCCATAATAACACCCATTAAGGTGATGGACCAAGGTTTGTTGACCAATGATATATTTTGGATGCTAGGCCTTTCGTTTTTAGTGTTGCCCTTGGTTTTTATTCCCAAAGGACTTCGATTAGGGTGGCGCGATGGTATAATTCTTGTAGCCTGTTATTTAATATTTGTATACTTTACCATTCAGTAATTAAAGGGCTATTAAGGTTGGTGGGCAATGACTAGTAGCCGGATCTGCACATAGGGCAAATGGCTTGGTGTAAAAAGTATTAAGTCTTGTAGATAATTGTAGGGAATTAAGTGCTGGTTTTAACTATAATAGAGACCAATAAAAAAGTGCTGTTGAAATTTCAACAGCACTTTTTTTGTATAAAAATAAATAACTTAGATTAAACCTCTGCAGATTTTACCGTTTTGATAATTCTAGCGGCAATTTTATAGGGATCAGCATTAGAAGCCGGACGACGATCTTCCAAATAGCCTTTCCAGCCATGTGAAACGGTGTAAATAGGAATTCGAATAGAAGCGCCACGATCTGATATTCCGTAAGAGAAATCATGAATTGAAGCTGTTTCGTGTTTACCGGTTAAACGTTGGTCGTTAAATTCACCATAAATGGCAATATGTTCTTTGACAACAGGACGGAAAGCTTCACATATTTTTTCGTAAGTTTCCTTTGAACCACAAGTTCTTAAGGTGGTGTTAGAGAAATTGGCATGCATCCCTGAACCATTCCAATCGGTATCACCTAATGGTTTAGGGTGGTATTCAATATACCAATCATATTTCTCCGTTAAACGATCTAATAAATATCTGGCGATCCAAATTTCATCCCCAGCTTTTTTAGCGCCTTTAGCAAATAATTGAAATTCCCATTGTCCACAAGCAACTTCTTGATTAATACCTTCGAAGTTTAATCCTGCTTCAATACATAAATCCGCATGCTCTTCTACCAATTCTCTTCCGTGCGTATTAAGGCCTCCTACAGAACAATAGTACATGCCTTGTGGTTTCGGGTAGCCTCCTCTTGGGAATCCTAAAGGTAATTCGGTTTTCGTATCCATGATAAAATATTCTTGCTCAAAACCAAACCAGAAATCATCATTTTCATCATCAATAGCTGCTCTACCGTTCGATACATGTGGGGTTCCATCAGGATTCATAACTTCGGTCATGACCAACCATCCGTTTACTCTTGTTGGATCAGGGTAAATAGCAACTGGCTTTAATACACAATCAGAAGACCCTCCAATAGCTTGCTTAGTAGATGAACCATCAAAAGACCAGTCATTTAATTCTTTAATAGTCCCTTTGAAATCTTCATGCTCTTCGACCTTGGTCTTACTTCGCATGTTTTGTGTGGGCTTGTACCCATCTAACCAAATGTATTCTAATTTAATTTTTGCCATAATAAGAGTTGTTATTTATCTTTAAGATTCCACAAAAGTAAAATTTTTTAGAATACTACATAAAAAATTAGGGGTTAAATGCATAAATATTAGTTATATTTTACAATGACCATATTTTTTAAGGGGTATTTTATATTTTATTTATTTTTTTCGGTTTGAATTATTAAATTCTTAATTTTGTTTTTTACTTAATTTAAAAATCATATATGTCGAAATCGAGATTTGATGCTATCAGTAAGAGTCAGGAAAGACCTCGAATAGTTATTGAAGAAAAGGGAAGAAGATCTGAGCTTTTTGGGATTCATGTGTTTAATGAAGACCGCATGCTTCAGTACCTTACCAAAGACGCCTTAGAAAGTGTTCGAAGTGCTATGCACTCTGGGTCAAAAATCGATAGAAAAATGGCAGATCAAGTAGCTGAATCTATCAAAACTTGGGCTATCACTATGGGAGCCACGCATTATACGCATTGGTTTCAACCCTTAACCGGAGCAACGGCTGAAAAGCATGATGCTTTTTTTGATTTATTAGATGGCAAGCCTCTTGAAAAATTTGGAGGTAGCCAATTGGTGCAGCAAGAGCCAGACGCCTCTAGTTTTCCAAGTGGTGGTATTCGAAATACGTTTGAGGCTAGGGGATATACTGCATGGGACCCTACTTCGAATGCTTTTATATATGGTACAACATTGTGTATTCCAACAGTATTTGTTTCTTATACAGGAGAAGCTTTGGACAATAAAGCGCCACTATTAAGAGCTTTAAGTGCTGTTGATGATGCAGCCACGGCGGTAGCTCGGTATTTTGATAAAAATGTATCTAAGGTAAATGCTACCCTAGGCTGGGAACAAGAGTATTTTTTGATCGATAAGGCCTTAGCCTTTTCTAGGCCCGATATTGTCATGACGGGGAGAACTTTAGTAGGGCATCAAGCCGCTAAAGGACAACAGTTAGACGATCATTATTTTGGTGTTATTCCGGATCGCGTTTTAAGTTTTATGAGCGATTTAGAAAAGGAGTGTACAAAATTAGGTATTCCTGTAAAAACGCGTCATAACGAGGTTGCGCCTAATCAGTTTGAGCTGGCACCTGTTTTTGAGGAAGCTAATTTAGCTGTCGATCACAATTTATTATTGATGGATGTGATGGATAAAATTGCGGATAAGCATAGTTTTAAAGTGCTTTTCCACGAAAAGCCTTTTGAAGGTATCAACGGTTCTGGGAAACATAACAACTGGTCTTTAGCTACAGATACCGGTGTAAATTTATTGAGTCCGGGGTCAACACCCATGAAAAACCTTCAATTTTTAACCTTTTTTATCAATACCATAAAAGCTGTAGACACCTATGAAGAATTACTACGGGCTTCTATTGCATCAGCAAGTAACGATTATAGATTAGGAGCTAATGAAGCGCCACCGGCTATTTTTTCTATATTTATTGGCACACAATTAAGTAGCGTTTTAGATGAATTAGAGGGAGTTTCAAAAGGTAAATTGTCTCCGGAAGAAAAAACAGAACTCAAATTAAACGTCGTTGGTAAAATTCCTGAAATTTTATTAGATAATACAGATCGTAACCGTACCTCACCTTTTGCTTTTACAGGAAATAAATTCGAGATGCGTGGGGTGGGATCAAAAACAAATTGTGCGAAACCCATGACGGTTTTAAATACCATTGTAGCCAAGCAATTACAGGATTTTAAAAAAGAGGTTGATACCCTAATTGACAAAAAAAGCTTAAAGAAAGATGAAGCAGTTTTTAATGTCTTACGAGAATACATCAAAACATCGAAAAGAATTCGTTTTGACGGTGACGGGTATAGCGATGAATGGGAAAAAGAAGCTGCAAGAAGAAAATTAAGCAACAATAAAAATACACCTACAGCACTTCAGGTTTTAACTTCAAAAGATAGTATTGAGCTTTTTAAAAGCATGAAGGTATTAAGCGAGGTTGAAATTGCCGCGCGTAAAGAGGTAGAGTTAGAGACCTATATTTTTCAAGTGCAAATAGAGGGTAGGGTGTATAATGAATTGGTGTATAGTTATATTATTCCTGCAGCGATCAAATATCAAAATCAAATCATAAAAAATGTGATGGGCTTAAAAGATATCTATGGAGCTGCACACAAAAAATTATCAGAAGGTCAATTGTCGATCATCGAACAAATTGCTGAGCATATTGAGGCTATAAAAAAGGTAACAGATAAAATGACAGATGCCCGTAAAAGTGCTAATCAACTTAAAGATATGGATAAGAAAGCTTTTGCCTATTGTGATAATGTAAAGCCATATTTTGATCAAATTAGAACGCATAGCGACAAATTAGAGCGGATCATGGACAATGACCTTTGGCCATTAACAAAATATAGAGAATTACTTTTTCAAAAGTAGAAAGTTTTTTGTCCTTAGGAGAAGGCTGGTGTAGATGAACATTTTGTTCGTGGCTACCTTGAGTTTTTAAAAAGATAAGGCTTTTAAAATTTATAAACCTAAGGTGCAAACGGATATAAGAATTACTTTGTTGAAATAGTAAAAAAGCACAGAATTAGCAATGCTTCTTTAATGTTTCTGCTATTTTTGTGCAAAATATGTAAATCATGAGTTCATCAAACAGTGAAAGATACAATCAGCGTGGCGTTTCTGCTTCAAAGGAAGACGTTCATAAGGCTATAAAAAATATAGATAAAGGGCTTTTTCCACAAGCCTTCTGTAAAATAGTTCCTGATTATTTAACGAATGATGAGAATTATTGCTTGGTGATGCATGCCGATGGAGCAGGGACAAAATCGTCGCTCGCCTATATGTATTGGAAAGAAACAGGTGATTTAAGTGTGTGGAAAGGTATTGCACAAGATGCCTTAATTATGAATATTGACGATTTAATTTGCGTAGGTGCCACAGATCATATTATGCTTTCCTCTACAATTGGGCGTAATAAAAATAAAATTCCTGCCGAAGTGCTTTCTGCCATCATCAATGGTACCGAAGAATTAATCAAAGATCTTAAACAATACGGAATTAGCATTCATGCTACAGGTGGTGAAACTGCAGATGTTGGGGATTTAGTGCGAACCATTATTGTAGATTCTACGGTAACGGCTCGTTTAAAACGGTCAGATGTTATCGATAACGCAAATATTAAAGCCGGTGATGTTATTGTAGGTCTAGCCTCTTTCGGTCAAGCGACTTACGAAAAAGAATATAACGGAGGGATGGGTAGTAACGGATTGACCTCCGCGCGTCATGATGTATTTTCTAAATACTTGGCAGAGAAATACCCTGAAAGTTATGATGCAGAAGTTCCAGAGGACTTGGTGTATTCAGGTTCTGTACAACTCACCGATGCCGTTAAAGATGCCCCACTTGATGCAGGGAAATTAGTGTTGTCGCCAACGAGAACCTATGCGCCAATTGTAAAAAAGGTTTTGGAAAAATATGCATCAAATGATATTCACGGGATGGTGCATTGTAGTGGTGGAGCACAAACCAAAATATTACATTTTATAGATAAGCTACATATTATAAAAGATAACTTGTTTGAAGTACCCCCATTATTCAATTTAATTCAAGAACAATCTGGTACGGATTGGAAAGAAATGTACCAAGTGTTCAACTGCGGACATCGTTTAGAGTTTTATGTCAATGAGGCTATTGCAAAAGACTTGATAGCCATAGCTGCTAGCTTCGGGGTTGAAGGGCAAATTATTGGTAGGGTAGAAGCGAGTATCTCTAAAAAATTAACCATCAAGAGTGTTAAAGGTGTTTTTCAATATTAAATAATCCTTTTACATACGTTTTTATCTTTTTTGTCGTTGTTTCAATAAAGAATTGATGCTATGGAAAGAAAAGAATTTTTAAAAACCCTAGGTGCTGGAGCTGCTTTTGCTATAACGTTTTCATGTTTACATGGGTGCTCAGATAAAGGTGGAGGAGAAGAGCCTTTATTACCCGTGCCAACAGGTGTTGATTTCACCATTGATTTAAGCGCTAGTTCATCTTCAAATCTTCAAAATAACGGTGGATTTATTTTTGTGAAGTCGAAAGCAACGTTTACAGAAAATGATATTATCGTTGTACGAAACTTAGAAGGTAATTTAGTTGCTGCAAGTAAAATATGCAGTGCTCATGGCAACCCTCAAATAGAATTCTTTAATGAAAATAATGGAATTTTTATTTGTGGACATCAAGGCGCTCGTTTTAATCAAGTAGGAGATCCATTAAATTCTATATCTGAAGGAAGACCTCTTAAAATATTTCAAACGGAACTTTTGCCAAACAATATCTTGCGTATTTTTGAATAACTATGTTTAAAATGAAATTTTTAATTTTAGGGCTGGCAGTAGTAAGTTCGTTAACTTGCTTTAGTCAAAATTGGCATCAAAGTTTTGAAGAAGCTCAAAAAGATGTCCAAACAAATAATAAAACCTTAGTTCTTGTTTTTTCGGGTTCTGATTGGTGTGCACCTTGTATAAGGTTAGATAAGGAGGTATGGCAATCAATCGAATTTAAAGCCTATGCAGTCCAGCACTATGCCTTGTATAAAGCAGATTTTCCAAGAAGAAAGGGGAATAAACTTTCTGAAAATTTAGAAAAACAAAATAAGGCGCTGGCAGAAAAGTACAATGCTAAAGGGTATTTTCCACTAGTGATCGTCCTCAATACAGAAGGTGAAATTTTAGGAGAAACTGGCTATCAAAAAGTCACGCCAAAAGCGTATATTTCGATTTTAAATTCTTTTAACGATTGAGAAAATCACTTTTACTCCTTATTTTTTTTTATTTAAATTTCGGTAACGCACAAGAGAAAAGGTATGTCACAGTCGACAGAACCCTTAGTTTAATGGGTTCGCGTTTTGTTATTACTATTGTGGCCGAGAGTGAGGCAACAGCAAACAAACACATTGACGAAGCTAGTGCCGAAATCACAAGAATTGAAAAGTTAATTTCTTCTTGGGATGAAAATTCAGAAACTTCCTTGATCAATAAAAATGCAGGTATTCAGCCCGTCAAAGTAAATCCTGAACTGTATGGTTTAATTGAAAGATCGCTTAAAATTTCAGCGATTACAGATGGCGCATTTGATATTAGCTATGCGTCTATGGATAAAGTTTGGAAGTTCGACGGCAGTATGCGCTACCCACCCTCAGAAGAAGAAATCAAAAGCTCCATTGCACAAGTAGGATACCAACATATTATTTTAGATAAAGAAAAATCGACTGTTTTTTTAGAAAATAAAGGAATGAAAATTGGTTTTGGTGCTATCGGAAAAGGCTATGCCGCCGATAAAACGAAAGCATTAATGCTGTCAAAAAATGTTTTTGCAGGAATCATAAATGCATCGGGTGATTTAACCACCTGGGGTAGGCAGGCAACAGGTGAAAAATGGATTATCGGTATTTCAAATCCCTTAGATCGTGAAAAGATTTTTTCATGGCTACCTCTTGATGAATCATCAGTAGCTACTTCAGGGAATTATGAAAAGTACGTGGTTTTTAAAGGCGAAAAATATTCGCATATCATTGATCCTAGAACAGGGTACCCCTCAAAGGGCATCAATAGTGTGTCGGTTTTTTCAAAAAGTGCAGAGCTTTGTGATGCTTTGGCCACATCGGTCTTTATTATGGGCAGAGAAACAGGTTTGGCGTTTATCGAACAATTAGAAGGTACAGAAATTATCATTGTAGATTCAGAAAATAAAATTCACAAGAGTAAAGGAATTAAGTTCGACGAAAAACGCTAACTTTAGAAGTAAGTGTTCAAGAGACACTAGCGTACAGCGAAAAGAAAAAAAACGAATAGCCATTAATGATGAACGAACAGTCTTGCCGGGCTTCGATATTAAATGCCTGTACCCAGGGCTGTGGAACCATTAAACTTGAAACTATTTCAGAAAATGAAAAAAATACTCATCTTATTGCTCTTAACTTTTTCTGTCACTTCTTGTGTGGTGGTAAAAGAGTATGATAAAGTATATTTAAACGATGACGAAATGGCGCTGTCGGCTAAAAACATGGAGCAATTCGAGACTAATTTTCAAATTTATCGAGAAGCAGCAGCAGGGGCCAACGGCGGAAAAACTGGTGGTGGCTGTGGTTGTAATTAATCGTCATGTACATATACAATGAGAACACTATTGTTTTTGAGCTTTATTTGTATGGGTTTTAACGCCCATGGCCAAGACACGTCCTATAAAAAAAGAGTTTTAGAAACAACAGAAATTGATGCACTGTTTAGTTATTACGGTCAAGACGGCAGTAACGCAGCGGTAACAGGTGGAGATGGTTCTGAAGAATTAACCGATGTTACCTCTTCCCTGATTGTGCGTTTGCCGATGAATGAGGATGATATTCTCACCTTAGATATTGGTATATCTGCATATTCTTCTGCTTCTTCGAGTAATGTTAACCCTTTAGATGGAAACCCCCGTGATCGTGTAAGTCCGTATATTGCTTCTTCTGGTGCTTCACAATCGGATCAGCTGGTACATATAAACCCCAACTACCAACACAGTTCTGACAACCGCAATAGCATTTGGAATGCAAAAGCCTATGTTTCCTCAGAATATGACTATTTTTCTGTAGGTTTCGGTGGAGGGTATACACAGTTATTCAATGAAAAAAACACAGAAGTTTCGGCTAGTGCAAACGTCTATTTTGATACCTGGAACCCACAGTATCCTATAGAATTGAGAAGTGGCTTTTTTGATGATAGAATTTCTGGTCCAGGTGCTTATACTCCTAATTTTACTGAATTTGATAATGTCAATAGAAATTCCTATTCGGTTTCTTTAGGTTTTTCTCAAATATTAAGTAAAAGGTTGCAAGGTTCTATTTTCCTGGATGCCGTGTTTCAAAATGGGCTTTTGAGTACGCCATTTCAGCGCGTTTATTTTGCAGATACGAACGACTTTTTTATAGAAGATTTTCAACTGGCGGATGATATAGAACGTTTGCCAGATACTAGATTTAAACTCCCCATTGGCGGTCGTTTAAATTATTTTCTGAATGATACGTTTATTATACGAAGCTATTATCGTTTTTATACCGATGATTGGGGAATTCAAGCGCATACCGCAAGTGTAGAACTGCCTATTAAATTAAGTAATTCGTTTACGGTATATCCTACCTATAGGTATTATACCCAAACTGCTGCCGATTATTTTAATGAGAAAGAAACAGCGGTATCCTTTCAAAATTTTTACACATCAGATTATGATTTATCGGCTTTTAAGGCGCATCAATACGGATTAGGCTTCCGTTACAAAGATATTTTTACCAATGCAAAGCTATTTAACTTTGGACTCAAAACGGTTGATCTGCGGTTTAGTAATTACAAGCGTAGTGATGGTTTAGATTCTTTTATTTTTACCCTAGGAACTACCTTTGTACGTTAGGCTTTTTTTATCGAAAAATCACCCTTTAAAAATTGAAAATGCTCAATTAAATTTTTAAAGTCACAGCCGTACAACGTATTACTCACTGCCCACTGATTACTGATTACTGATTACTGCTTACCGAACACTACCTATTAAAGCTACTCACAGCCTATTGAACACTGTTCGCTGATCACTGTTTACCGAACACTACTAATTTTCAAAATGGAAGACATCAAATTTTGGTGTATTTATTTAAATGTACAAATTTATTGTAAATTCGCATAAAATATTGGGAGTTCATGTTAGATAAGTTAAATATAGTAAAGCAGCGTTTTGATGAAATAGCGGACTTGATTATTCAGCCCGATATCATTTCAGATCAAAAGCGTTATGTGGAATTAACTAAGGAATATAAGGATCTTAAAGCCTTGGTTGATAAAAGAAGTTTATATATTGAGTTTACGAATAATATGGAAGAAGCTCAAGAAATATTAAGTGACGGGAGTGATCCCGAAATGGTCGATATGGCAAAAATGCAGTTAGAAGAAGCAAAAACTGCCATACCTAAGTTAGAAGAAGAAATCAAGGTGCTTTTAATCCCAAAAGATCCAGAAGACTCTAAGAATGTTGTAGTTGAGGTTAGGGCCGGTACTGGTGGTGATGAAGCGAGTATTTTTGCCGGTGATTTATTTCGCATGTATACTAAATACTGCGAAGCCAAAGGGTGGAAAACAAATGTTATTGATTTAAGTGAAGGTACAAGCGGAGGTTATAAAGAAATTCAATTTGAAGTTACTGGTGAAAATGTTTATGGTACTTTAAAGTTTGAAGCTGGTGTACATCGCGTACAGCGTGTACCACAAACCGAAACACAAGGTAGGGTTCATACCAGTGCAGCAACGGTTATGGTATTGCCAGAAGCAGAAGATTTTGATGTTCAAATAGAACCAAAAGATGTTCGTATAGATTTCTTCTGTTCTTCCGGACCAGGCGGACAATCTGTAAATACCACCTATTCTGCGGTACGATTAACGCATTTACCCACAGGTTTGGTTGCGCAGTGTCAAGATCAAAAATCGCAACATAAGAATAAAGAAAAAGCATTTCGAGTATTGCGTTCACGGTTGTACGATCAAGAATTAGCGAAAAAACAAGAAGAAGACGCGGCGAAACGAAACTCTCAGGTAAGTAGTGGTGACCGTTCTGCAAAAATTAGAACCTATAATTACCCACAGGGAAGGGTTACCGATCACCGAATTGGACTTACCCTATACGATTTACCTAATATTGTAAACGGGGATATTCAAAAAATTATTGATGAATTAAGCTTTGTTGAAAATACCGAAAAACTTAAAGAAGCATCGGAAATTTTTTAGGTTTAAAAAAGTTTCTAGCTTAAGGTTTCATGTTTAAAGTTGTTTTATTTAAATTAATAATTAACCATCAACTTTTTTCAAACCTTAAACTAGAAACTTGAAACTACTCAAACCCTTTCACCATGACCACCAAGCAAATAATAGACCAAATACATAAAAAAAAATCATTCCTCTGTGTTGGATTGGATGTAGACCTAAATAAGATTCCAAAACATCTATTAAAGAAAGAAAATCCAATCTTTGAGTTTAACAAAGCAATTATAGATGCGACACACAAGTACTGCGTAGCGTACAAGCCCAATACCGCTTTCTATGAAGCTTATGGCATTAAGGGATGGAAAGCATTAGAAAAAACCATTGCCTATTTGAATACAAATTATCCAGATATTTTTACAATTGCTGATGCCAAACGAGGTGATATAGGGAATACATCTACCATGTACGCCAAAGCTTTTTTCGAAGATTTAGGTTTTGATGCGGTCACTATCGCACCCTATATGGGAAAAGATTCAGTAGAACCTTTTTTAGCTTTTAAAGATAAACATAGCATCCTTTTAGCCTTGACCTCAAACGAAGGAGCTTTTGATTTTCAAACAAAATTAATAGATGGGATAGAATTATATAAGCAGGTGATTGAAACTTCAAAAACCTACAAAAATGCTGATAATTTAATGTATGTAGTTGGGGCAACGAAAGCGACTTTTCTAAAAGAAATACGACAAATGATACCTGAAAATTTTCTTCTAGTACCAGGTGTTGGTGCACAAGGGGGAAGCTTAAAAGAGGTATGTAGATATGGAATGAACGCTTCAGTCGGACTTTTGGTAAACTCCTCTAGAGGTATAATTTACGCCTCGTCAGATGAAAATTTTGCAAAGGCAGCAAGGGAAAAAGCAAAGGAATTACAGCAAGACATGGCGATCGAATTAAGCCAAAGATTTTAACCTACATTTCTTTTAATAATTTTTCTAATTTTTTTGCTTTTGATTCAAAAAAATCGCCCAGTTGTGTATTCGCATATTTTATATTACTAGCTTTATCGATAAAATTTTGGTACAAATATTCTAAGAATGCAATTGATTGTTCTTCAGTATTTAAGGCTTTAACTGTGCCCACTTTGCAATATTGCTTTTCCATAATGAATTAAATTAAATATATGTACAAATATACGTTCATTTCCTACATTTAGATGTTAACAAATCGTTATAGGTATCTGAAAATCAGCTGTTTTGTATATATGGGCAATTAATAGTGATGAATGGCATTTTTTATCGACAAATGTGTATATGGAGGTACAATTTTAGGTTAAAAATTACGCGTTGCGCAAATTGAAAAAAAATAAAGTACTTTTACAAAAAAAAAACGATTGTTAAGCTATTCCAAACACATACATAGTAGTTCTAATAAATGGGTGACTTTTGTTCATGGAGCAGGGGGTAGTTCAACTATTTGGTTTAAGCAAGTTCGTGAATTTAAAAAGCACTTTAACGTCTTACTTTTAGATTTAAGAGGTCACGGCAATTCTAAAGCTCATTTCAAAGACGTTTTTAATGATAAATATACCTTTGATTGTATTACTAATGATATTTTAGAAGTTATCAATCATGAAGAAATCCAGAAATCTCATTTCGTAGGAATATCCTTAGGGACTATTTTAATTCGAAATTTGGCTGAAAAATATCCAGAAAGAGTAGAAAGTATGATTATGGGCGGCGCTATTATGAAGCTAAACCTACGATCACAAGTATTAATACGCTTAGGAGTCATCTTCAAATCTGTAGTGCCTTATATTTGGTTGTATAAGTTTTTTGCTTTTGTGATCATGCCCAATAAGAATCATAAAGAATCAAGATCACTTTTTGTAAGAGAAGCAAAGAAACTATATCAAAAAGAATTTATTCGCTGGTTTAGGCTTACCTCTGAAATAACACCATTACTTCGATTTTTTAGAATGGTAGACATTAGAATACCTACCTTATACGTAATGGGGCGAGAAGACTATTTGTTTTTACCTTCTATTGAGAAAATAGTAGCTTCACATAAAACCTCACAGCTTTTTATTGTAGAAAATTGTGGACACGTAGTAAACGTGGAACAGCCCATGGTTTTTAACGATAAAGTTATTCAATACCTTACAACTATAAAATAAAAACGACCAACGTTTAGTTGGTCGTTTTAATAGTAAGTAGTTACTTTTTTTAATTCGTATACCCTGCGTTTTGAACCATTAATGGGTTGGTATCCATTTCAGTTTGCGGTATTGGAAATACTAATTCCGTTGCATTCCAAGCTAAACTACCAATTGATGTTTGTGTTCTTTTGGCATCATGAAGAATAAAGCCTTGTTCAAAAGCTAGTTCTAACTTACGTTCTAAAGCAAAAGAATTTAAACTTAATAGAAGTAATGGTGCTGCAGTAGATCTATTTCGTAATGCGTTTATTTCTGCTAAAGGAGTTAACCCAACAGTAGTATTTGCTCTAAAGTTACTTTCAGCTCTTATTAAATGCATTTCACCAATTCTAAAAATAATTAAGTTTCCAAATTGATTCGTATACTTTAAGGTTAGCCTTATTGAATTAGCCGGGTTTATATAGGTAAAGTTACCGCGTTGGTCATTAGGATCCGTAAATAGGTCTAAGTAAGCTTGTTCAATTCTTACATCACCACCTCTACCACCATCAAGTTCTGATGCGTAATGATTAACTAATTGATTGGTCCCTGTTTGGCTTGTAACTTGAAAGGTGAAAATATCCTCGTCACTATCAACATCGTTATTAAATGCTTCTGCGTAGGTCGCCGTCAAAGAATGACCACTATTTTGCAGCACATCATGTGCAGCATCTCTCGCAGCAGGATAATTTCCTTGTTGGAAATAAACTCTAGCTAATAGCGCCTGAGCAGCATATTTATCAGCATAAAAAGTATTACTTTCTGGTAAAAAGTCATAAGCATCAGTAGCATCATTGATTATTTGAGCATACACCTCATCAACGGTGCTTCTCGCTATTTCAGATCTAGTAGAGTAATCTACAATTCCTGTTAATCGCAATGGAACCCCTGCTTGTGTATTGGCTTGGCCAGAAACATAAGGTAATCCAAAATTGCGTACCAGATCAAAATAATTAAGTGCTCTTAAAAATTTTGCTTCACCTTCTATTCTATTTTTTTCCTCTACGCTACTAGTAACCGTTGCTATGTTATCAATAACCAAATTAGTTTGATTGATGGTTTCATAAGCATTAGCCCATACGCCATCTACAAACCCATTATCTACTAATAATTGTTTCGTAAACGCTTGCCTAGGGTCTATAAATGTACCTCTCCAAAATGATTCATCCGTTGCGCCTAACATATTTGTCATAAGCTGAAGTCTGCCGCCGTAAGTTGTTTGTTGGCCTGCTTCTTCATAAGCCCCTACTAGTATGCCTGAAATATTTGCTTCTGATCCGAAGGCTAATTCTCCAGGTATATTATCGGTTGGATTGACTTCTAGTTCGTTCTCACATGATGTTAGCAATCCTATTGATAACAACACAAAAAATATTTTATATAATTTCATAATTTCAAATCTTAAAAATTAACATTAACACCTATTGATATAGTCTTGGCAGGAGGCGCAGAATAAAATGTCTGCCCTGGGCTGTTTTGACCATTTACGTCACTTCTAGCTTCTGGGTCTTCAAAAGGGTAATTTGTAAATGTTAAAAGGTTTATAGCTGTGGCATAAACTCTCAATTTAGATATTTTCATTTTTTCTATAACTTGAGAAGGTAAACTGTACCCTAAGCTTAAATTTCTCAGTCTAATAAAATCGGCTTTTCCCAAAAATCTTGTTGATTGAGCTGAACCATTACCACCAAAGAGTCGGGCCTGTGGAATATTGGTGATATCACCAGGTTGTTGCCATCTATTTAATTGATCTACACTCTGGTTATCATAAAAATCACCATTAACTGATTGAAAACGACCTCCATTATTATAAATACTTGCGCCCCATTCCCCTTGGAAGGTAAAGGTGAAATCAAAATTCTTGTACAAAAGGGTGTTTGTTAAACCTGCAATAACTTCAGGAAAAGGATTGCCAGCTACTATTCTTTGTGCCTCGTTAACATTATTGGTTGTTCCTTTGTTTAAAGAACCATCTGCGTTTTCTGTATTAAGAAAGTATAAAGCATCTCCATTATCAGGATCAACTCCCGCATATTCCCTCAGATAAAATGCTGCTACAGATTCACCCACTCGGTTAATATTTAATCCATTTACAATATCTGCATTGTTGTTCGGTAAAGAAGCTAATTCAATAATATTATTACTAATATTGAAATTAGAAGACCAGCTAAAGTCTTCTGTGCTTATGTTTTTTGTATTTAAAACAAATTCAAAACCGTGGCTTTCTAAGGTGCCAATATTTTGATTAATAGTTGCCGCACCAGAACTTGGGATTAATGGAACGCTAAATAATAAATCCTCCGTATTTTTTTGGTAGTAATCTATTTCTCCTGAAATAGCACCATTTAAAAATCCAAAGTCAATACCAATATCAGTTTGTGTTGAAGTTTCCCAAGTTAAATTATTGTTACCTGGTTGAACCGGAGCTATACCTGGTCTTTGGTTATACGAAACTCCAGAAAATAAAAATAAGGATGGATAATCACCACCAATATCTGCATTACCTAATTGTCCCCAACTACCTCTTAATTTTAAAAAGGATAATGCCTCAAAATCTTCTAGGAAATTTTCATCAGAAAGTATCCAACCTGCTGAGAAGGCAGGAAAAGTACCAAACCTTTGGTTTTCACCGAATCTAGATGAACCATCACGTCTAACAGATGCTTTAAATAAATATTTTCCATCTAAATCATAAGTAGCTCTAGCAAAATAGGATAAAAATGTACTTTGTAATTGAACACCAGTTCCAGCTGTTATTTCGGCACCACCACTTACAGTAGATAAATCATCCGATGGAAACTGTTGACTAGTTACACTAGTAATTCTTCTATTGTATTTGATAAATTCTGTACCCACCACCGCATTAAAATTATGCCTTTCGTTAAAAGACTTATCAAAAGTGGCGTAGTTACTATAGGTATAGCTTTCAGAATTTAAATCGGAGGCAAATGCTTGTCCATTTGTAGATTGGAAAAGAGCTCCGGACCCTCTAAAATTATCTTCAGTCTGAGCAAAAAGGTCATAAGAAAAATCAGAATTTAATTTAAGGCCAGGAACAAAAGTATATTCTCCAAAAACTTTACCTACAGTTCTTCTAATAATAGTCTTAAAAAAGGCGTTTTCAGCATCTAATAAAAAGTTGCCGTAAAGCGTTCCCGGATTAGGAGAACCATCTGGTAATCTAGCTGGTGATAGTGGCGATTGTGCAATGGCCTGCAAAGGAGTTGCAAATTGGTTGTCATTCGCAATCCTATCTATTTCTGTTCTAGAGAAACTTAAATTCATTCCTGCTTTAAACTTATCAGAAAATTGATGACTTACATTAGTTCTTGCATTTGCTCTCTCTAATGAGTTATCTCTAATGATACCCGTAGTATTGTTATAGGCTCCTGAGAAAAAATAAGATGTTTTGGCATCTGCACCAGAAACAGAAAAATCAGCATCTGTTTGGTAGCCGTCTTGAAAAGCCTCTTTTGACCAATCTGTATCTACCTCTCTTGTTCTCCAATCAGTATCTCCAGCTAAAAAATCGAAGGTAGCTTCAGCTTCATCTATGCCATCTACTTGACCCAAGCCATTGATAGCAGCCTCCGTAAATAACTCTATATATTGCTCTGTATTTAGCCACTTTCTAACATTGGTAGGTTCACTAAAACCTTGAGAAAGGTTAAATGAAAATTGAGCCTTTCCTTGTTTACCTCTTTTGGTAGTTATTAATACCACACCATTAGCACCTCTAGCACCATAAATCGCTGCTGAAGAGGCATCTTTTAAAATATCAATAGACTCAATTTCATTGGCACTCAAGGTTAATAATGGATTTGTTTGCGCTCCATTACCAATAGCACCAATATCACCTGTTGGATCTATTAAAGGAATACCATCTAAAACATATAAGGGTTGTGTACCCCCACTTACCGAAGCAGCTCCTCTTACTCTAATATTTATTCCTCCTTCAACCTTTCCATTGGTTTGCGTTACTTGAACACCTGCTGCTTTTGCAACAAGTGCATTTTGAAGGTTTGGATTCGGTACTTCTGAAATATCGGAAGAAGTTAATTTTGAAATATTATCAGTTAAGTTTCGCTTGCTTTGCGTACCATAACCAACAACTACAATTTCATCAAGTTGCGATGCATCTTCTTGCATAATTACGTTGATCACAGTAGAGGCATCTACCGTTTTTTGTACTGTTTTTTGCCCTAAGAATGAAAAAACTAATACATCCCCTGTTGCAGCAGAAATACTGTAATTTCCATCAAAATCAGTTTGTGTTCCCGTTGTTGTGCCTTTTAGCAAAACATTTACTCCCGGCAATGGCATTCCTGCATCATCAGTTACGTTTCCTGTAATTGTTTGTTTTTGACTTATAGCGGCCTGACTTAAAAGTGCAACCAAAATAATCAATAATAAATTGAGTTTTGTTTTCATTTTTTTATTTTGAGTTTATACGGCTAAAGTCTTAAAAAAAAGTTAATTAAACAAGAAATCCTTAACAAAACATTTTGATTCTTTAGAGAATCGTTTGTTTCACAAAAAAAGCACTCATGAAATCTTTGAATTGCATTAATTTACTTTTTTTTAAAAGTATTCGTAATGAACTTAAAATAAAAAAACCGGTGCTCCCACCGGTTTTAGACTAACTAACTCAAAAAATTACTAAACTCAAATATTATTTTCAAAAGTAGTATAAAGCTCGTTTTGTATGGTTATCTAAACATTAGCAAATAGTTATCTATACTTCTTATTATCCTAACGCAGTTTTTTTTACTTTAGTATTTTAGTTTTTAATTAATTACTATTCATCTTGTAGGGCAAAAACTTTCTGTAACAACGTTGTAGTTCGTGAAGTAGCTTTTGTTCTAATTTCTCTTTCTTCTACTGCAATCATGGTATAGACTCCATTTAGTGCTTCTTGGGTTACATATTCGGTTAAATCAGGATTCACTTTAGAAACAAACGGAATGTTGTTATACCTATTAATCAGGTTACTCCAAATTTGGTCAGCCCCAACTTTGCTAAATGAATTGCCAATAACGGGTTTAAAAGAATCATACAGTTTCGATTCAGTGGATGATTTTAAGTAGCTGGTCGCAGCATCATTTGATCCTAACAATATTTGCTTGGCATCGGTAAATGTAATTCCCTTTACAGCAGCTACAAAAATAGGGGTAGCTTCTTTTACCGCGTCTTCAGCCGCTCTGTTTAATACCTTTAAGCCTTCATCAGCTAAATTTCCTAAGCCTATTTTTCGCAATGCATTGTCCACTTTTTGCAATTCTTCTGGTAGTATTATTTTTACTAATTCGTTTTTAAAAAAACCATCTTCTTGGGTCAATTTCTGAACTTGTTTATCGATTCCAAAATTAAGGGCTTCTCTTAAACCACTTGCTATTTGGTCATTACCAATAGTGCCTCCTTGCGGAAGTTGATTAACTACTTGCTGCAGTTCTGCACAACCTAAAAAGAAAAAACAAATGCTGATGACCACTACTTTAAATTTCATTGTATTATTTTTTACAAAGCTATAGTTAATTTTAAAACCCTACGTAAATATTACAGTTTTGTTCTGGTACACCATGGTTTTTCTTTGAATGTGCAATTTTACCGCTCTCGCCAAAACAATTTTTTCTAAATCTCTGCCTTTGGCAATAAAATCTTCAATGGTATTGGTGTGTGATACTGCAACAATGTCTTGCCCTATAATGGGTCCGGCATCTAAGGCTTCCGTAACGTAGTGGCCAGTGGCTCCAATAATTTTCACACCGCGTTTATACGCTGCATGGTAAGGTTTTGCGCCGGCAAAAGCAGGTAAAAATGAGTGGTGAATATTGATGATTTTATGAGGAAACTCGTCGATAATTTTTTTTGTTACGATTTGCATGTAGCGTGCCAACACAATAAAATCTATTTGATATTTTTGCAGTAAAGCTAGTTGTTGATTTTCCGCATCTTCTTTGGTGTTTTTGCTAACAGGTATGTGGTAAAAAGGAATCTGAAATTGTTCTGCGATATACGCTAAATTGTTATGATTACTGATAATGAAAGGAATCTCCACCGCAAGCTCACCAGAATTAAATCTGCTTAATAAATCATATAAACAATGGTTGTATTTGGATACGAATAAGCCCATTTTAGGTTTTTTATCATCCGTGTGAAGACTCCATTTGATATTGAATTTTTCAGCTAAATCAATAGTAAACTTTTCTTTAAATCCGCTGATGCTAAACTTTTCTTCTGAAAATTCACTTTCTAAGCGCATAAAAAGTTCGTCAGATTCTTTATCTACGTGCTGATCGATGTAAATAATGTTACCGCCTTGTGAATGAATAAAGCCAGTTACGGAACAAATTATTCCAGATTTGTCGGGGCAATGTATTAAGATAGTTATTTTCAAGATGTAGTTTTAAGATGTAAAATTATGGTATTGAAAACGATAGCACCTATAGCATACAAATTTTTACAATATTATAAATAACCTATAAAAATCTTTGCATTTTTCGTAAATTGCCATCCATAAAAATACCTTTTTTTACTAATGGAACAAATAGCACCGTATACCCCAAAAAATAAAATTCGTATTGTCACAGCAGCCTCCCTTTTTGACGGCCATGATTCTGCCATAAACATCATGCGACGAATTATTCAATCAACAGGCGTTGAGGTCATTCATTTAGGCCATGATCGCAGTGTTCAAGAAATGGTGGATTGTGCCATTCAGGAAGACGTTAATGCCATTGCGCTAACATCATACCAAGGCGGACATAATGAATATTTTAGGTACATGTACGATTTGCTCAAAGAACGAGGAGCTACACACATTAAAATTTTTGGTGGAGGCGGAGGCGTTATTCTGCCTGAAGAAATAAAAGCCTTAATGGACTACGGTATTGCTCGGATTTATTCTCCAGATGATGGTAGAACCATGGGTTTACAAGGAATGATTAACGATTTGGTGCAACAAAGCGATTTTGAAACACCAGCCTTAACCCTTCCTAAAAACACCTCTGTTGAAGAAGCTTTGAAACAAAAAGATGTCAACACCATTGCGCGATTAATTTCATTAGCGGAAAACAGGCATGACGATTTTAAAAAACACTTTTCGGGCTTAAAAAGTGAACATGCAGTACCCGTTTTAGGGATTACAGGAACTGGTGGTTCTGGAAAATCGAGTTTGGTGGATGAATTGGTCCGTCGTTTTATAGCTGATTTTCCACAGAAAACAATCGGCTTAATCTCTGTTGACCCCTCAAAGAGAAAAACAGGAGGAGCTCTTTTAGGAGATCGTATCCGAATGAATGCTATAAATAATGACCGTGTGTACATGCGATCCTTAGCCACGCGACAGTCGAACTTGGCCTTGTCAAAATATGTTGAAGAGGCAGTGGATGTTTTAAAAGTAGCTGGTTTTGATTTAATTATTTTAGAAACTTCAGGAATAGGGCAATCAGATACGGAGATTATTCAACATTCTGATGTGTCATTATATGTGATGACTCCAGAATTTGGCGCTGCAACGCAGTTAGAGAAGATTGATATGCTCGACTTTGCAGACGTAGTGGCGATTAATAAATTTGACAAAAGAGGTTCTTTAGATGCTTTGCGTGATGTAAAAAAACAATACATGCGCAATCATAATCTTTGGGATGTTCATCAAGACGATTTGCCAATTTTCGGTACCATGGCAAGCCAGTTTAATGATCCGGGAACCAATAGATTATACCGCGTATTGATGCAGAAATTAGTGGATATCGCAAAAGCAAATTTAACCTCTACTTTTGAATTTCTTAATGAAAGTACAGAACATGCTTTTGTAATTCCGCCAGCCAGAACCAGGTACTTATCTGAAATAGCAGAGAATAATAGAAATTATGATAAAAATGTAATTGAGCAAGTACACGTAGCTCAGCGACTTTATGGTGTTTTTCAAGCAATTTTATCCTTATTGAATATAAAACAAAATGAAGCAGAATCAGTTTACTTGTCTAAAAACGGATTGGATGAAAAGGCCCTGCAAAATGTAGAAACACTCGGTGATACTAAATCTTTTTTAAGCTTGTTAATCAAAGAATTTGATCGGGTGAAGCTAGATTTAGATGCTTACCATTGGGAAGCTATTGTACATTGGGAGGAAACTGTTCAGCGCTATAAAAGCCCAGTGTACACCTTTAAAGTGCGAGATAAGGAATTACAATTAGAAACGCATACCGAATCGTTGTCGCATACAAAAATACCGAAAGTGGCTTTGCCTAAATACAAGGCTTGGGGTGACTTGTTACAATGGATGTTGCAAGAAAACGTACCGGGTGAGTTTCCTTATACTGCAGGGCTTTATCCGTTTAAAAGAACAGGCGAAGATCCTACGCGGATGTTTGCCGGGGAAGGCGGACCAGAACGAACCAACAGACGTTTTCATTACGTGAGTTTAGGCTTACCCGCAAAGCGACTCTCCACAGCCTTTGATTCTGTTACCTTATATGGAAACGACCCCGATAAACGTCCAGATATTTATGGAAAAATTGGGAATGCAGGTGTTTCAGTTTGCTGTTTAGATGATGCCAAAAAGTTATATTCTGGTTTCGATTTGTCACACCCTACCACTTCGGTAAGTATGACGATCAATGGCCCAGCACCCATGTTATTAGGTTTCTTTTTAAATGCTGCTATAGATCAAAACTGTGAAAAGTATATTTTAGAAAACGACTTAAAAGAAGCGGTAGAAGCTAAAATCACTGAATTGTATAGAGGGAATGAAGAAAAAAGACCTGTGTACCAAGGAAAACTTCCTGAAGGAAATAATGGTTTAGGCTTATTACTTTTGGGTGTCACAGGAGATCAAGTCTTGCCCTTAGAGGTGTATAAAACCATAAAAGATAAAACCTTAAAAGAAGTAAGAGGTACTGTTCAGGCAGATATTTTAAAAGAAGATCAGGCACAAAACACCTGTATTTTCTCGACAGAATTTGCCTTGCGACTTATGGGTGATGTGCAGGAATATTTTATTAAAAATCAGGTTCGTAATTTTTATTCTGTTTCTATTTCCGGATATCACATTGCAGAGGCTGGTGCTAACCCAATCACCCAATTGGCGTTTACCTTGTCAAACGGATTTACCTATGTAGAATATTATTTAAGTAGGGGCATGGACATAAATGCCTTTGGACCTAATTTATCTTTTTTCTTCTCTAACGGAATTGATCCAGAATATGCGGTAATTGGTCGTGTGGCTCGAAAAATATGGGCTAAAGCTTTAAAACTAAAATACGCGGCAGATCCAAGAGCACAAATGTTAAAATATCATATCCAAACCTCCGGTCGTAGTTTGCACGCACAGGAAATCGATTTTAATGATATCAGGACTACATTACAGGCCTTGTATGCCATTTATGACAACTGTAACTCTTTACATACAAATGCTTATGACGAAGCGATAACGACTCCTACCGAGGAGTCTGTTCGCAGAGCCATGGCCATTCAATTAATCATCAATAAAGAACTTGGTTTAGCAAAAAATGAAAATCCTTTACAAGGCTCTTTTATCATAGAAGAATTAACTGATTTGGTAGAAGAAGCTGTTTTGTTAGAATTTGATAGAATTACGGAGCGTGGCGGCGTTTTGGGTGCTATGGAAACCATGTACCAGCGTTCTAAAATTCAAGAAGAGAGCTTGTACTATGAAACTCTAAAGCATAATGGGGAGTTTCCGATTATTGGGGTAAATACGTTTTTAAGTTCAAAGGGCTCACCTACGGTCTTACCTATAGAGGTGATTCGAGCAACAGAAGAAGAAAAGGAAACTCAAATTTCAACCTTAGAAAACTTAAAAGGACGTCATAAGAAAGCATCAGAAAATATATTGTCAGAACTACAGAAAGCTGCGGTCCATAACGTTAATATTTTTGAAAAATTAATGGAAGTGACTAAAGTGAGTTCTTTGGGACAAATAACCAACGCGCTATTTAAAGTTGGTGGCCAGTATAGAAGGAATATGTAATCAAGGAACAAGCGTATAAACCACCTTTGGCCTCAAGAATATAAAGTAAAAATAAATAGATTTCTTGCCTTAAACTTTTTCCCCTTCTTCGGAAGGGGCAAGGGGAAGGATTAAGAACGTCTTTACAAAGAACGTTTCCATATTTTATAGGATTTCCTGAATTTTTTTAACTCCTCTTTAAGTAGGCTAATATATTCTCTTTCCTTAACACCATCTTTTTCAAGACCTCTGCAATACGAAAGAATATTTTTGGTCATGATGTTGATATGAAGAATAGTAGTATTCCGCACAGCGTCGCACGAAGACCGCTCTGCGAGTGCAATTTTTTGTGGTATTAAAATTGCGTCTGTCAAAATTGCATCTGCAATACTGTCGCGAAAAGAGTTAGATTTGTAGAGGTACAACAAATCTTTATTGTTGGTTACATAAGAAACAATCTCTCTGCTGATAAGGCATAAATCCAATGCCTTGCGGTATACGGGAAGCGTTGCTAGATTTCTATAAGGCATTTTGAGCAATTTTTTATAAAATTACGAACAGAATCAAATTTTTGTCTTAATATTATAAAGTGATTTTTATAATTTACCTTTGAAAACAAATATTTTTAAATTATTTACTATTGAATCAAAAGATTGATGAATTAAATTGGGGTATCCTAGAATTGCTCCAGAAAGATGCTAGAGCATCTTTTGCTACTATTGGTCGTCACGTGGGGCTAACACCGCCTGCCGTGGCAGAGCGTATAAAAAAGATGGAAGATTTGGGAATTATTAATGGGTACAAAACTATTATTTCGCACACCCAGACGGGGTACCAGCTTAAGGCTATTATTACCTTACGTGCTTTTATGGGAAAATTAAAACCTTTTCTAGAAGCTGTAAAAAAATTTGAAGAGGTCATTAATTGTTACCGAATCACGGGCAATGAAAATATCATCATGGAAGTGGTTTTAAAAGATCAATTTCATTTGGAAAAATTTATCGATAAATTAATCCAATATGGAGAAACACGAACGCATATTATATTATCAGAAGTTGTTTCTGATGCCCCTATAGGTAAGAAGAATAAATAATCAACTAAATATTTTGTTTTATTTAACTTTGGAATATAGTTAATTTTGTATTTTTAAAAGAAAAAATTGGCGAGGTTTTTGATGCCTAAAAAAAAGTATGTTACCAAAATAAGGACGAATTTTCAGTTGGTAAAGTACATTTTTGGCACAATTAAAAAATTTTGAAATAACTCTCCAGCCTATTGCATATGATAAAGAAAATAGTAATCAGCCTTTTGTTTGTAAGTTTTAATTTAGTAGTTCACGGGCAATCACTTACCTTAAAAAAGGGAGCTATTTTAGAAAATGTGATAATTAGCGATTCTATTTCAGAATCGTTTTCCTTGTATTTACCTACCAATTTTGAGGTAACTAAAAAATGGCCGGTGGTATTTGTTTTTGACAGCAATGGCCGAGGTAAACAGGCTGTGCAAATGTTTATGGCTGCGGCAGAAAAAAACGGTTATATTTTAGCGGCACCCAATAATATAAATGATTCTTTAAAAATAGAAGAAAATGTGCTGGTGACAAGCAGAATGATGAATAGGGTCTTTTCTATTCTTCCTATTGAAGGTCGGCAAATTTACACCGCGGGATTCTCTGATAGCGCAAAATTTGCTTCTCTTTTGCCCGTATTTATTACTACGATTCAAGGGGTTTTATCTATTAATGGATCCTTAGCAAATACAGATATATTGAATTCAAAAAAAATGTTTCATTATATAGGTGTCATTGATGTGAACGATTATAACCTTAAAGAAATGCAGTCGGATGAAAAGGTTTTAAATGCGTTGCGCTATCCTAATCAGCTTTTTGTGTATAATCAAATGGATAAACCTACGGTATACGACTACATAAATACTTCCTTAGAGATTTTCACCATCTCCGCCATGGCTAAAAATAGCATACCCCTAGATTCTAGTTTTATCAATGAAAAATATCAAGATAAGGTTGGTCTTATTCAGAATTTAATCAATCAAAATCGATTAGTAAGTGCTTATGATTTAACCCTAGAACTCATGGAGGTGTACAGAGGGGTTTGCGACATTTCTGATTTAAAAAACATGCAAAAAAGTATCCGAAAAAATAGGGCATATAAAAGCATGAAGCAGACTGAAGCAGCTGTAGCTTTTAATGAATCACTGAAAAGAGAAGATTATGATTATGCGATGTATGAAGACATTGCTAGTTATAATTTTAATAATCTTGGCTGGTGGAAATATCAAAAGGAAGAATTGGAGCGTCAGAACTCAAAAGACAGTATGTTTAAACTTCAGATGAATAATCGGCTTAAAGGTTTTATAAATTTTTTAGTGGATAAAAACACCTTGCAGCTACAAGCCGAAAAAGAAGCAGATGAAGAAGGTTTGGTGTTGTTAGGGATGTTAAAAACCATCACAAATCCTAAAGATTTTGAAGGCTATAAGCGCGTTATTTCACTTAGCTCTAAAAATGAAGATTATAGCACAGCGCTGTTTTATTTAGAAGAACTTTTAAAAGTAGGCTTTACAGATACAAAAGCACTTTACGAAATTGAACATACGGGTTTATTAAGAATTGCTCCTGAATTTAATGAAATTGTAGAAAAATATTTAAAAGACGCCCGGTACACTATTGACGAACAATAAAATGTGGAATGCTATTAACGTTCCACTCTATTAGAAGCGCTTTAGCAATTTCTTGGCTTACTTCTTTTCCATATAGTAATTCACAGAGATAAAGTGCTGCATCAAAACTTTTGGTGCCACCTGCTGAGGTTATGTATTTCCCGTCATGAACAAAAAATGAATTTTTTCTAATGTTTAAATTTGGAAACATAGTTTGATACGCTTCGATATCATCGGGGAAACTAGTTGAAGCTATAGTGTCTAAAAGGCCAGTTTGGGCCAGTACAAAAGCACCAACGCTTGAACTTGTCATGTAGAGCGCTTTTTCATCAACTTTTTTAACAAAACTCAACATAAGTACATCTTCTAAATTTTTATTGGTATGCTCTTTAGCACCGGGAATCACTAAAATATCAATTTCTGGTACGTTTTTTTTAGTGTAATCAAAATCTGGGAGTATGGTAAGACCCTCAAATGTTGTAATGGGTTCTAAGGTATTGGCAACTGTAAATACATTCATACTTTTAATGTTTTTACTAGATTGTGAATTTTGATAAACATCAAATGACGAAGTTAATTCTGTATTGTAAGTGCCATTCATGATTAAAAAGGCTACATTAAAACGATCTGGCTTAATTTTTAAAGCTGCATTTTTGGAGTTACTAGCATCGTTATTTTGATTACAGGCCAATACACTCAAAATCAATAGTGTTAAACATGAAAAAGAGATGAATTTCATAAGCTTATAATTTACGCCGAATGTACAAACATAATCCAAGCGAACTAAAATTATATATTGTAATTTTGTGATAAAGTACGGGTATGAAAATTTTTTTGGTAATTCTTTTGATGTTTAGTCTAGGCTGTAATGAAAAAAAGAAATTTCATGAAGATCAAGAATCTTTTGTAATTCAGGGAAAAACGCAGGCGCTCACAACTATTCTTGAGTTTCAAAATAAAATGAATTTAGATTTTAAAGACCCTGAAGTATCGCCTCTTTATGACCGACATCGAAAAGATTTTGAAGGATTAGATTTTTTTGAACCAGACACCACCTTTAGCGTTTGGGCAAAACTAATTAGGACTCCAGAACCTGTGCCTTTTTTGATGCCTATGACAACAAATACGGAGTCAGCATATTTAAAATACGGCAGCGCGTATTTTTCCATACATGGTTTAGATTATCAATTAGAAATTTATCAAGACCAATTACTATTTACACAAGAAAAGTACAAAGATTATCTTTTTCTTCCCTTTACTGATCTTACGAACGGAAACCAAACCTATACGGGAGGTCGTTATATAGACTTGAAAGTTCCTGTGGGTGATACGATTTTTATCGATTTTAATAAAGCATATAATCCGTATTGTGCGTATAATAAAAAGTACGCATGCCCTATTGTTCCTGAAGTAAATAGCTTAAAAATTGAAGTTTTAGCAGGGGTAAAAGCATTTAAGAAATAAAAAGATTGTCTATTTTTGACAACCTTTTTATTACAAAACATACAAACATAAATTAACGCAACTTTGCTTATTTTTAGAAAGAATAAATCGCAGCAATTAAGAATGACGATAAGTTTTTTGTTGGGTTTAAATCATTATCAAAAAAAAGCGCTTCAGAATTATTATCTAGTCGCAATTCTGGCTTAATAGTTAAGTTTTCTATACTATAACTACCTGTTAAAGTGACTGCAAAAATACTTGGGTCGTCCAGGACTGCATCCGTATGAATTGAGAAATATTCACCTCTTAATCCTATGGTGAAGTTATCTGTGGTTGTTATTTGAGGGTATAAAGCTGCTCCAGAAAAGCCTTCCCCATCATTATCGGCATAGGCAGCATTAATTCCTAAGAAAAAAGAATCTGATAGGTCAAAACCACCGGTATAATCTACTTCAAAGCCTAGTTTGGCATTACCGTCATAATAAAAATTCAAGAACTGACCTGAGTAACCCAATTGTGCTCCTAATGAATAAGCTCCCGGTATTGTGCCATTACTTGTTCCATTAAAATTTTCGTCGGTCACATTCATGACTGCCAACATTAAGCTAAAATCGTCAGACAAAGTAAAATCAGCTTTTAAACCTACATGTGAGAAAGGACCGCTAGAGAACAAAAAAGAGGTACTATAGTTAAAGTTGGCCGCTGGAGAAATTACCTCATAACCTAGAAAAGTATTAAAACGACCTAGTGTTAAGGTTGTTTTATCAGAGACAGTCCAATATGCATATAATTGATTTACGTAAGGTAAATCTGAACCCACAGCATCATCACCTCTTGGGCCAAATACTAAATCAGCAACGACGCCCGTTTTTCCCATGTCATATGTGGCAATTAAATTTGCCATTCCTAAAGCAAAACCTGTTTCATTGGCAAATGAACTTCCTGGTGCTTGTGACCCTACATCTGTAGAACTTAAATTTGTTCTAAAATAGGTATCAACACTACCGCTAATAGATAATTGTTTTTTTTCTTCAACTTCTTCTTGAGCAAAAACCGTTGTTCCAAAACATAAAGTTGCTATACATAGAACATTTTTTACGTACTTTGTTGTTGTAATCGTTTTCATAAATTAATACTTTAGTTTCTCTTCTATTTAAGAGGTGAATGATTGAATGTTAATATCGAAATCTTGAAAATTGGTTATAAAACGGAGCGTTCTGCAAAACGCTCCGTTTGCTTTTAATTTAGTGCTGGTTCAATCTAAAATCTGGGTAGGCGTCCATACCGTGTTCATGAAGATCTAAACCTTCTACTTCTTCTTCTTTAGAAACCCTGATTCCTGAAACTTTTTTAATCACGAATAAAATTAGAAAGGCACTTACGCAACAAAATGCACCAATAACTCCTATCCCAATTAATTGATAAAGAATTTGGTCTACACCTGCCTTAGCGCCAAAAAATCCAACGGCCAGTGTGCCCCAAATGCCACAAACCAGATGCACGGCAATGGCTCCAACGGGATCGTCTAATTTTAATTTGTCAATAAGGGCTACAGCGAATACGATAATTGCTCCTGCGATGGCACCAATAATTAGAGATTCGCTAGGTGCCATTAAATCAGCTCCTGCCGTTATCCCCACCAAACCACCTAAAATACCATTTAGGAACATGGTTAAATCTAAGTTTTTGTAAAAAATATAAGTAAAAAATACCGATGAAATACCACCTGATGCTGCAGCTAATGATGTGGTTACTAAAACAAGAGAGGTTCCAGCAGGGTCCCCAGAAAGTACAGAGCCTCCATTAAAACCAAACCAACCCAGCCAGAGGATTAATACACCCGCCGCGGCTAATGGGATGTTATGGCCTGGGATTGCTTGGGCTTTACCTTCTTCATCAAATTTTCCAATTCTGGGTCCCAGTAAGTAAACAGCAATGAGTGCTGCCCAGCCACCCACAGAATGAACTAATGTTGATCCCGCAAAATCATGGAAGCCCCCGTTTTCTCCACTAAGTGTAGCTAAAAATCCACCTCCCCATTGCCATGATCCTACGATGGGATACACTAATCCGACATATATAATCGTAAAAATCATAAATCCGCCTATTTTGATGCGCTCTGCAACAGCTCCAGAAACAATAGTTGCTGCCGTTGCAGCAAACATTCCTTGGAATAAAAAGTCGGTCCAATAGGTATACCCTCCCGAGGCATACTCTGGTGTCATACCGTTTTCTCCTGGGTCTAGTCCAATTCCTGCGAACCCTAAATACCCATTAAAATCGCCTGGGTACATTAAATTAAATCCTGCGATGTAATACAATAGAAGTCCAACGCAAATAATAAAAACATTTTTAAATAAAATATTAATGGTATTTTTTTGCCTAGTAAGCCCTATTTCTAAAAATGAAAAGCCCAAATGCATAAAAAATACAAGTGCTGTACAAACCATCATCCAAACGTTGTTTGCTGTAAATAATCCTGATTCCATAAATGTTTATTTTTTTGGTTGATAGTTTTAGTTAATTCCTGCTTGACCGCTTTCTTTTGTTCTTATTCGGTAGGCCTCAATAACATCTGAGACAAATATTTTTCCATCCCCTACATTACCTGTGCTGGCTACTTCTAGAATAGTATGGATTGTTTTGTCTAGAAATTCGTCAGAAACGACAATAGTGATATACCTTCTTTGAATATCACTGGTGCTATACGATATTCCACGGTACACATGTCCTTGTTTTTCGTTTCCAACTCCTGTTACATCCCAGTAACTAAAAAAGTTTACTTCAATTTGATGCAGCGCCTTTTTTAGCTCATCAAATTTTGACTTTCGAATAATTGCTTCGATTTTTTTCATAATTAACTTGTTTGTTGATAAGGTAAAAGTATATTAAAATAATTTATACCCCATAATTAGTAGGGTATTATAGTTTATTTTTATATATATTATAATTTGAACCCTATTTTTTTATGGGTGTGCGTAAAATATATAGGTATAAATTTGGATTTATAGACTCTTAAACTTTTTTTAGAAAAAATGTAGCGAAGTGAATGTTGCCGTTTGTTCTTGAATAATGTATAACACAGAACAAGAAGTGCTAAGAGTACTTAGAATCCTATAAAAGTGATTTGCCCTGTTTGTCTCTTTCAAAATGGGTTGTCTCTTATAGCGCTTAGCCTGTAAAGGGGAGAAAAGTTTTTGTGCTTAAGTAGAACTTGCTAAGTTATCCTGAAGGGAGTATTTTAGTCAAAATTATAGATCCTAGATCTACATGTAGTAGTGGGTTGACTTTTTAAAACTAATGGTTTTAGGGAAGAATGTCGTTGAAATCAATTCTAGTGCAGAGGGTATCGGCTATAAAAACCGCTATAAAAATTTAGAGGTCCATAAGCCTAAGGCAATCGATGCAACACCAATAATAATACTTAGTATGGTGTACACGAAGAAGTTTAAAATATCACCAGATTTTAAAAAAGTGTGATTCTCAAGTGCAAATGTGGAAAAAGTTGTAAAACCCCCACAAAATCCTGTGGCAAGCAATAGTGTTTGATTTTCTGTTAGCGTATTATTTTTTAGGGAAACACCAAATATAATTCCCATGATAAGGCAGCCAAGTATATTGACTAAAAAAGTACCTAAATAAAAATTGGTGAAATAGTGGTTTAAATTTTTGCTCATAAAAAATCGCAAAACACTGCCAAAACCTCCACCTAAAAAAACCAGCACTAGTTGTTTCATACTCCAAAAGTATAAAACTAAACGGCTTTTTTAAATTTTGTTTCCAAACTATTTAGAGGATATAGCTTAGTAGTGGTGTCTTCTGAAAGTTGAACTGAATTCTTTTGAGATCTTTTTGCATTATAATTAACACTAAAAAATAATAAAAAAGCATTTACTCCTAATAAAACTAACAATATACTGAAAAAAGTTACCATACGACTGTTCTTTGCTGTACTACAACGCAAAATTATGACTTTTCTTACAAATTAAAAGGTATTGTTGTGAAAATGTTAATTTTTGTGGTATAGGTAACAATTAAGTTAATTTTTGAGTAAAAACTTAATAACGAACAAGGTTATTATAAAGATCATAAAGCCTAAGCCAATCCACTTAACTCCTTTATAATTTTTTGCATGTAAATTTTTATCTTTTTTGTATTGTAGGAAGATAATTACAACAAAAGCGATAAAAAAAAGAGCGGCAAATATTAATTGACCGGTAGTGAACATATTTTATATTTTTATGCAAAAATAACCTAATTAACTTAAATTATGAAAAATAAACTTGAGGCTGTAGCGCTATTTCACGAAACTTTTGGCATGGGTGTTTCAAAAACAATGAAGGCTAATTTAGGAGTAGACACCAATAAGTTACGCTTTAATTTAATGGACGAAGAAAATAAAGAATATCTAGAAGCGGCTGAAGCTAGTAACTTGATTGAGGTCGCTGATGCTTTAGGTGACATGCTGTATATTTTATGCGGAACCATTCTTGAGCACGGAATGCAATATAAAATTGAAGAGGTTTTCAATGAAATTCAGCGCAGTAATATGAGTAAATTGGGAGCGGATGGAAAACCTATTTACCGTGAAGATGGTAAGGTGCTAAAAGGGCCTAATTACTTTAGTCCTAACATTAAGCAAATACTTGAAAAATAAAAAAATGGTTGTCAAAATACTGACAACCATTTTTTGTAAAGGCTTGGTGCCTCGTATACATTAATAATCTATTTTTCTATGACACAAAATTTAAATCTTAACGCGCCACCCAAACCTATCTTCTGTCTTATTGTATTGTATATCGGTAATTTTTTTCTTAAGGAGTGATGCGTAACTAGCTTCTAATTCGGGTAAATCATAATCGCTACCTCTATGTCCAAATGTGCTTATTGGGGAAATAACAGCAGCAGTACCTGCGCCAAACATTTCTTTTAAACTTCCGTTTTGAGCTGCTTCCACGACTTCTTTTACTGTAATTTTTCGAACTTCTACCGGTATCTTTTCAGCTTTGGCAATATCAATAATACTTTTTCTAGTAATACCATCCAAAATTCTGTCACTTGTCGGAGCTGTAATTAAAGTGTCATTAATCCGAACAAAAATATTCATTGCGCCGGCTTCTTCTATATGCTCATGGGTGTTGTCGTCAGTCCATATCACTTGGTTGTACCCTTTTTCGATAGCTAATTGTGTTGGATAAAATTGTCCTGCGTAATTACCTCCTGCTTTAGCAAAACCTACCCCACCGTTTGCCGATCTAGAATAGGTTTCTTCAATTAAAACCTTAACCTTCCCTGCAAAATAGGCGCCAGAAGGAGCAAGGCAAATCATAAATTTGTATTCATTGGCGGGTGAGGCATGAAAACCTTCGCCAGAAGCAAACATAAATGGGCGGATATACATGGAGCTTCCCTCTTTAGTAGGAATCCATTTTTCCTCCAAATGCAATAATGCTTTTAAGCCTTCCATAAAATAATTCTCAGGAATTTCAGGAATAGCCATTCTTTTTGCAGAAATATTAAAACGTTTATGATTGTCAAGAGGTCTAAATAAATACACATCTTTCGCTTCATCTTTATAAGCCTTCATGCCCTCAAATATAGACTGCCCATAATGAAAAATTTTAGCTGATGGATTTAGCATTAAAGGGCCATAAGGCACAATTTTAGGTTTTTCCCAGGCACCATTTTTATAATCACAAACTAGCATGTGATCCGTAAAAACACTACCAAAAGCTAGATTGTCAAAATCTACTTGATCTATTTTTGATGTTTTGCTTTTTTCTATTGAAATTAGATTTTTAGCGGTCGTTTCCATTGTATTTAATTTATTTCGCAATAAAATTAGTAAAATATACGAACTACTACTTCTTTTTTCGTGTAAAAAAACCCAACTTTGTACTTATCAATCAAATACTGTTAGATATGAAAAGAATTAACATTTTATTCGTTTTTTTTACACTTATTGTAGCCTGCAAGGGCCAGAATAAAGAACAAGAAGTAGTGCAAAAAGAGGAAATTGCGATGAATTATGCGTCATTTGGAGATAAAATTGATGCAAATAATGCCTTGACTACTTCAGAAATGACCAAAGAGTATCAAAATCTAGCAGTTGCTGATACCTTAACTACAAAATTTTCTGCGACTGTTGTAGAAGTTTGTAAATCTAAAGGTTGTTGGATGAAATTAAAGTTAGACGACGGTACGGAAGCTATGGTAAAGTTTAAGGACTATGGTTTTTTTATGCCTAAAGACATTGATGGAAAGGAAGTTATTGTAAACGGAAAAGCCTTTATTGAAGCGATGTCTGTTGATGAGCAAAGACATTATGCAGAAGATGGTGGTGAATCAGCAGAGGCTATAGCGGCCATTACTGAACCAAAAAAAACCATGAGGTTTGATGCTGATGGTGTTTTGATAAAGCAATAGTTTGGAGCGAAAAATTATTACCACTTCGGATGGTTCTACTACCATTCAGTTGGTCGATTGGAATGAGCAATATCATTCTATTCACGGGGCTATTCAAGAGGCCTATCACGTTTTTATTAAACATGGTTTATCACTATTTAACCAACAAAGGGTAGAATTATTAGAAATAGGATTCGGAACTGGATTGAACGCTATTATTACGAAAATTGAATCGGAAAAAAGCCAGCTAGACATCAACTATGTAGGGGTTGAAGCTTATCCGGTACGTCAAGAAGAAATAGCACAACTCAATTATATAGAACAACTAAAAGCTCCTAGTTTCAGAGATCAATTTGCAAAAATGCATTCCTGTGAATGGGAAAAACAACAACAGATTTCTGAGAATTTTATACTTACCAAACAACAAAAAAATTTTACAAATATAAACGCCATTGATGCTTATCATCTTATTTATTTTGATGCATTTGGGGCAAGAGTACAGCCAGAGTTATGGACTGAAACTGTTTTTTTAATCATGTATAAGGCTTTAAAAGATAACGGCGTGTTGGTAACTTATGCAGCTAAAGGCAGTGTTCGTAGAGCGATGCAGAGCGTAGGTTTCTTAGTTGAAAAATTACCAGGACCTCCTGGAAAGAGAGAAATGTTGAGAGCTCGAAAAATACCTATTACGTCCTAATACACCTTTTTGGTTTTTAGCTTTGCAACAAAACTCTAGGCCTTAGGCAACTACTTGTGTTAAAGCTACATTAAAGGTGTCATGTAGCTCTATAAAATCTTATATCTTTACTCAAAAATAAGTATGAGCATTTTAATAACTGGAGCAACGGGTTTAATTGGCGGTGAAATAGTAAAAGAATGTCATAGAAATAATATTGATGTTCATTATTTGACCACCAGTAAAAATAAAATTCAGTCAACCCCTAATTACAAAGGGTATTACTGGAATCCAGACCAAAACGAGATTGATTTAAATTGTTTTGAAAACGTTACGGCTATTATAAATTTAGCAGGGGCTACCATCTCAAAACGATGGACGGCTGACTATAAAAAAAAAATACTCTCAAGCCGTGTAAATTCACTAAGAACGCTGAATAATGGTTTAAAAAAAGTGGACACCTCGTCTGTAAAATCATTTGTTTCGGCATCTGCAACAGGGATTTATCCTGATTCTATCACCAATTTTTACGAAGAGGATATTGCTTATCCAATAAAAGGTTTTTTGGCAGAGGTTGTTGCCGCCTGGGAACAGGAAGCAAACACCTTTACTAGTTTTAATTTTAGTGTAGCTAAAATCAGAATAGGTTTGGTCATGTCTGATAAAGGTGGAGCCTTACCCGAAATGGTAAAACCAATTCAGCTTTATGCAGGAGCTCCCTTTGGTTCTGGACAGCAATGGCAGTCATGGATTCATATCAATGACTTAGCCCGTATCTTTATTTTCGCAGTAACTCAAGAGTTAAACGGTGTTTATAATGCAGTAGCCTCTAACCCTGTCACCAATGAAAAACTGACAAAAAAAGTAGCTGAAGTACTTGCTAAAAAAATAATTATTCCTAACATTCCAGCCTTTATTTTAAAATTAATCCTTGGTGAAATGTCAAATTTATTACTCAATAGCCAAAGAGTAAGCAACAAGAAAATTTTAGAAGAAGGTTTTGTTTTTGAATACCAAAATGTGGGGAATGCCTTAACTTCACTATACGGAAAACAAGATTAGTTTTCTGCCATTTCGTGCGCACTTTTAGAAGTGCTTAGCCTTCATTTTAAGTGATAGTATCCCTTTGCGTCCACTTTGTTTTAAAGTTTGATGACATTTTGACATTTTTTAATAATTGGCAGTACTTTTGCCAAGATGTAGGTGCGGAATAAAGAAGAAAAATAATTATGAGCGATAAAAATGATTTAGAAGATATTCTCAATGATAACTTGAACAAAGAAATTCAAGATAACATGGAGCAGCATGGAGAAGAAACTCAAGAAGAAGAGGTACAGGAGATTTCTATTGAAGAGCAATTAAAAGAGGAAGTAGCAAAAGAAAAAGATAAATTTTTAAGACTTTTTGCAGAATTCGAAAATTATAAGAAAAGAACTTCAAAGGAACGTTTAGAATTATTCAAAACTGCTGGTCAAGAGATAATTACAGCTTTATTACCAGTATCTGACGACTTTGACAGAGCCATGCTAGAATTAGCAAAGTCTGAGAATAAGGAAGCTTTTAAAGGTGTTGAACTGATTCAGAATAAATTTAAACAAGTTTTGAAATCTAAAGGTCTAGACGAGGTCGAAGTAAAAGCTGGGGATGTTTTTGATGCTGAAATTCATGAAGCCATTACTCAAATTCCTGCTCCTGAGAAAAAAATGAAAGGGAAGATTATTGATGTTATTGAAAAGGGGTATTCGCTTGGAGATAAAGTTATTCGCCATCCGAAAGTGGTTGTTGGAAATTAAAAATAAAACATGAAAGAAGATTATTACGACTTATTAGGCATTACTAAAAGCGCATCAGCTGCGGAGATAAAAAAGGCATATCGTAAAAAAGCGGTGGCATATCATCCTGATAAAAATCCTGGTGATGCTAAAGCGGAAGAAATGTTTAAAAAAGCGGCTGAAGCTTATGAAGTTTTAAGTGACGAAAACAAAAAGGCACGTTATGACCAGTATGGGCATGCTGCTTTTGATGGCGCTGGAGGTTTCCGAGGTGGCGGTGGTATGAATATGGATGACATATTCAGCCAATTTGGGGATATTTTTGGTGGTGGTTTCGGCGGTGGAGGCTTCAGTGGTTTTGGTGGAGGCGGCGGCCAACGTAGAGCTAAAGGAAGTAGTTTAAAGATAAGGGTATCCTTAACTTTAGAAGAAATTGCCAACGGTGTCGAAAAGAAAATAAAAGTAAAACGTAAAGTTCAAGCCGACGGCGTTACTTACAAAACCTGCGCAACTTGTGGTGGTAGAGGTCAAGTCACTAAAATCACAAATACTATTTTAGGTAGAATGCAAACAGCTGCCACCTGTAGTTCTTGTGGAGGAAGCGGTCAAATTATTGATCAAAGGCCTGCAGAAGCTGATGCACAAGGTCTAGTGGTTAAGGAAGAAACGGTTTCTGTAAAAATCCCAGGAGGGGTAGAAGACGGGATGCAATTGAAAGTGAGCGGAAAGGGTAATGATGCTCCTGGAAACGGAGTTCCTGGTGATTTAATTGTGGCTATAGAAACCAAAGAACATGATACGCTAAAAAGAGAAGGCGATAATTTACATTATGATTTATATGTAAGTATTTCCGAAGCCGTTTTAGGAACTTCTAAAGAAATTGATGCCGTAACAGGAAAAGTGCGCATAAAATTAGAACCTGGTATTCAATCTGGTAAAATTTTACGTTTACGAGGTAAGGGAATTACAAGTCTAAATGGCTATGGTGCAGGCGATTTATTAGTGCACGTCAATGTTTGGACGCCTAAAACCTTAAATAAAGAACAAAAAGATTTCTTTGAAAAAATGCAGAGCAATGAAAATTTTCTGCCTAATCCTGAGAAATCTGACAAATCTTTCTTCGAAAAAGTAAAAGATATGTTTTCTTAGTTGCATTTTGATTATGATTTTTAAAATAAATACGTATATTTGAATTAACATTGGGAAACCAATGTTAATTTTCTTTTTCATAGCAATTTTTTTTCCCATCCTTGAATTCTTTTAAGGGTGGGTTTTGTTTTTAGAGAAATTTGTAGATTCGAAATGTTTAAAAGGGATCATATCATTAAGTTTGGAAAAACCAGAACGGCAGATCTGCTAAGCTCACTTTTTTAGAACCCAACTTTTTAGTACCATAAATGTTCTACAGGTTGTACACTAAATTATGCCTGTGTTGTATTTTTTTAGTTCACTGAAAAAGTTTAAACGAACCTAATTATATATCTTTGGTAAAATTCATTTCATGAACCATATTTTGGTAGCTAAAGAAGTTAGTAAGAGCTACGGAAACCATATCGCATTAAATAAAATTTCTTTAGAAATTCCAGAAAATAGTATTTATGGACTACTTGGGCCAAACGGCGCAGGTAAAACTACCTTGATTCGAATCATCAACCAAATCACGCACCCAGACTCAGGGTTGGTTTTTTTTAACGGAGAGCCACTACATCAAAAACATATTTCTTTAATAGGGTATTTGCCTGAAGAGCGTGGGCTTTATAAAAGCATGAGAGTTGGTGAACAAGCCTTGTATCTAGCCCAATTAAAGGGGATGCCCAAAAATGAAGCGAAAATAAAGCTAAAATATTGGTTTGATCGATTTGAGATTGGCGATTGGTGGCATAAAAAAGTACAGGAGCTTTCCAAAGGGATGGCACAAAAAGTTCAGTTCATTGTTACTGTTCTGCACGAGCCTAAACTTTTAATTTTTGATGAACCTTTTAGCGGTTTTGATCCCATTAATGCCAACCTTATTAAAGATGAAATTTTAGAATTAAAACGAAAAGGGGCTACTATAATATTTTCAACACATAGAATGGAGTCTGTTGAAGAACTATGTGAATATATTGCTTTAATTCATAAATCTGAAAAAATATTAGATGGCAAGTTATCGGATATAAAAAATGCCTATAAAAAAAATATTTTTGAAGTGGGGATGCAAAGTACTGAAGGAATACATCTCCTGGATAAATTAAAAGCTAAGTTTACTATTGCAAACGAAAAATTTGATGCAGCCTATAACCAACTAAATTTCACTGTGCAGTTAACGCATCAAAATACCCAAGAAGTTTTAACACAAATGGCTTCTATTGCCCCCATAAACCATTTTCTAGAGAAAGTGCCGTCTGCCAATGAAATTTTTATCAGAACTATAGCAAGTAAAAATTCGAATGAATAAATTAGGATTGATTATAAAAAGGGAATATTTAGCCAAAGTCAGGAATAAATCTTTCGTTATAATGACTTTTTTGAGCCCTATTTTAATGGTGGCTATGGTTGTTTTGATTGCATTTTTAACTAAATTGAATGATAGTGAAAAAACGATTATTGCCGTTTTAAATGAAAGTGATTATTTTAGTAATGAATTTATAACTACCGCGTCAACATCGTATGTGAATTTTGAAGATATAACCGTAAAATCAGCGATAGATTCTACCCTTAGCTTAGGATATTATGGATTACTACACATACCTGACGAGAATAATTTAGAAGAAATAACAGCCAACACCTATTTTTATACGAAAGAATCCCCTAGCAGTCTAGTTATTGGTAAACTTGAAAAAATATTTGCATTTCGATTAGAGCAAAAAAGATTGCAACAATTGGGGGTTTCTAAAAAAGATTTTGAAGAGATAAATGCTAACTTTTCCTTGCGTACATCAACGTTTTCAGGAGTGCTTAATGTAAAAGGTTTTAATGAAATAAGGGCATTTATAGGCGGCGCCTTTGGTTATTTGATAATGATGTTTATTATTATTTATGGTGGCTTTGTCATGCGCAGCGTTATAGAAGAAAAAACAAGCAGAATTATTGAAGTCATTATATCGTCAGTAAAACCCTTTCAGCTAATGATGGGAAAAATTATTGGTACATCACTTGCAGGAATTACCCAATTCATTATATGGATTTTTTCAGCCACACTACTTCTAACCATCGTTATTTTAGTTTTTGATATTGATCCCGCTAGTTTTAATTCGGCAAATCAAATAGCTGAATCAGGAATGCCAGCGGCAGGTAATATTTCTGAAATGAACGAAAAAATGCTCACCTTAGGGACTGAATTATATAAAATTCCTTGGGCCATGCTGATGACCTTTTTCTTGGTTTATTTTCTTCTTGGGTATCTTATTTATAGTTCTATTTATGCGGCTATTGGTGCAGCTGTAGATAATGAAACAGATACGCAACAATTTGTTTTTCCTGTTATTTTACCTTTAATGTTGGCTATTTATGTAGGTTTTTTCTCGGTATTTAATAATCCGCACGGACCTATTGCAGTTGCATTTTCATTATTTCCCTTAACATCACCAATTGTAATGCTTATGAGACTGTCTAATGGTTTGGGAGAAGGTGGTGTCCCAATATGGCAATTAATCGTTTCTATACTTTTATTAATTATTACATTTATAGGCATAGTTTGGTTTGCTGCAAAAATTTACAGGGTGGGTATTTTAATGTATGGAAAAAAACCTACCTATAAAGAACTTTATAAATGGTTAAAGTACTAAATAATCATGCAAGAAACGACAGGTAAAGTACAAGATATTATTGAAAATGACATATGGGGAACCATAAAAGATTTTCTTGATTTAGGAATACAATTTGGTAAAGGAGAAAAAGAAATTAATATTTCAATTGGTCTCATATTACTTTTGGTGGTGGCATTTTTGACCACTAGTTTTCTGTTAAAATGGCTGCGATACCTCTTCACTCGTAGGATGGAAGTTGATGATAAAAACAAATTTATCAGTGTTTTTAAATTTTTAAGATACCTTATTTATCTGATAGTCATCGTTTTTACGATGAGTGCTGCGGGTATTAATATTACTATATTGCTAACAGCATCTGCGGCATTATTTGTGGGTTTAGGTTTAGCCTTACAAGAAATATTTCAAGATGTTATTGGTGGTATTTTTATTATTGTAGATAAATCATTAAGTGTAGGAGATATTATCGAAGTAGACGGTAAAGTGGGTAAGGTTTTTGAGATTAAATTAAGAACAACAAGGTGTATTACTAGAGACGATAAGGTCATCATTATACCAAATCATAAATTTATAAGTGAATTGGTTTATAACTATACGCAAAACCATAGAACCACAAGAGAAACAGTTAAAATTGGTGTGGCGTATGGGAGTAATGTAGCTTTAGTAACCAAGCTTTTAGAAGAGGCTGTGCATTCACAAAAAGGAATCTTGAAAAGTCCTAAACCATTTGTGCTTTTTGAGGATTTCGGGGATTCAGCTTTATTGTTTTCTGTTAATTTTTTTATTAACGATAGCTTTTCAGATCCAAGAATAAAAAGTGCCGTTCGGTATAAGTTAGATGATAGCTTTAGAGCGAACCAGATCACTATTCCTTTTCCTCAAAGAGATGTACATCTATTTCAACATCAAGCTTTTCAACATGTAAATACAGGTAAAATTGATAAAATTGATGATGAGAAGTAAACATACTTGGATCCTTTTTTTTGTGGGTGTCGTTTTTTCTATGACCATGAATGCACAGACCCCAGATGTTTTACGTTTGGAATATATGAGTATGCCTAAAAATAATGCAGAGGCTCAACTTTCTCGAATTAAGTTGGTTGCCAATATTCCTTTTAAAGTACGCGATAAGGACAACATTCTTATTGGGGCCGAGTACAATGGATTCAGTTATAATGTGCAACAAATGCTGCCTTTTGACAAGAACGTGTTTAAGAATTTTCACGTCATGGACCTTAATTTTGCCTACATACATCGATATGACGAGCAGTGGCGATTTATTGGTGTGGTAACGCCAAGGTTATCTTCCACTTTGAACGATGGGTTACAAAATAAGGATCTCACCTTAAATGTAACGATAGGGGCTTTCAAAGAACAAAAAGATATAGCGAAGCCCACACGATTAGTTTTGGGTATTGCTTACAACGGAACAGTAGCCTTGCGGATTCCCTTGCCCATAATTTATTACGAGAAAAGATTTGATACCCATTGGTCTTATGTCATAGGAGCTCCAAAAAGTGGTATGAAATATCATCTTGATGAAAAACACTTGTTCCAGACAGAGTTTATCCTGGATGGATATTATAGCAACCTGCAAAATAACATCGTAGTGCCTAATGGCATGACAGCAACAGCCATAGCATCTTCGGCGGCAATAGTTACTTTAGGGTATCAATACGCCTTAGATAAGAATATGTTTTTTTATGGGTATTTTGGGCACACCTTATTTCAAGATGCCGTATTGCGAAACGAAGAGCGAAAAGTAATTTACACTATAAATGAGGAACCTAGTTTCTATTTTAGAACCGGATTCAGAATAGGACTTTAAAAAAAAAGATATGTCAAAAATATTAATAATTGAAGATGAAGCAGCCATTAGAAGAGTTTTAGTTAAGATTTTATCAGAAGAAAATAATGCCTATGCCTTAGAAGAAGCCGAAGACGGACTCCAAGGTATTGAAATGCTTAAAAAGGACGATTACGATTTAGTGCTTTGTGATATTAAAATGCCAAAAATGGATGGTGTTGAAGTGTTAGAAGCGTGTAAAAAAATAAAACCTGAAATTCCATTTATTATGATTTCTGGGCATGGTGATTTAAATACCGCGGTGAATACGATGCGTTTGGGGGCATTTGATTATATTTCAAAACCACCTGATTTAAATCGTTTATTAACAACGGTGAGAAATGCTTTAGATAGAAAGGAGTTGTTTGTTGAAAATAAAATTCTAAAGAAAAAAGTTAGTAAAAACTACGAGATGGTGGGCGAAAGCGAAGCGATTAATATCATAAAAGATATGATAGAAAAAGTAGCTCCTACCGATGCTCGAGTATTAATTACAGGGCCAAATGGTACCGGAAAAGAATTGGTGGCGCATTGGATTCATGAAAAAAGCATGCGAAACAATGAAGCGTTTATTGAAGTGAATTGTGCAGCCATACCGTCAGAACTAATTGAAAGTGAATTATTTGGTCATGTAAAAGGCGCATTCACTTCTGCGGTTAGAGACAGAGCTGGAAAATTTGAGGCTGCCAATAACGGCACTATATTTTTAGATGAGATAGGGGATATGAGTTTATCCGCTCAGGCAAAAGTTTTAAGGGCTTTACAAGAGAGTAAAATTTCAAGAGTTGGTACCGATAAAGATATAAAGGTGAATGTAAGAGTGGTGGCAGCGACCAATAAAGATTTAAAACTAGAAATTGAAGAAGGTAGGTTTAGAGAAGATTTATACCATAGATTGGCAGTAATTTTGGTTAAAGTACCAGCACTGAATGATCGTAGAGGAGATATTCCTTTATTGATTGAATATTTTGCCAAAAAAATAGCTTTAGAACAGGGTAGCGTGCAAAAACAATTTTCAGATAAAGCAATTGGTTTGTTAAAAGAATACGATTGGACTGGCAATATTAGAGAACTCCGCAATGTGGTAGAGCGTTTAATAATTTTAGGTAAACCAGAAATTGATGCTTCTGATGTCAATCTTTTTGCCAATAAATAAAAGAGATTAGGAGCAATTTAATTTTTTAAGAGCTTCTGCCGTAATCGCCTTGGTTCGCAAATTATAATATTTTTTGCCTTCAGAAAGTTTTTCGTTCAATAATTCGGTTTCGCAGTTGCTGTAAACTCTAAAAAGATATTTTTTTGCAGCTTCACAATCTACCGTTGTAACTATATTGTGGATGGAGTTTTCAAAAGCCTTTAAAGAAGTATCAATAGTTTGCCTAAGTTTTCTATCGTCAAGCAGTTTCGATGCCTCTGGAGATTTTGTATTTAATGTAAGTCTATCGTGTTGATATTTGCTTTGGTGTGTATGGTGCTGTTGTAATAATTCCAAACTGGTATCCGAATTTTCTAGGGCTTTGGTTAGAAATATTTTAGCACCCTCTATCCTAGAGATTTTTGTGGCATTGATTAGATTATCTAAGGCTTCCATTAAATTTTTTGAAGCATAACTACAGCCACAGTCTTTAAGCTTACTTTTTGTTTTCTCTATAGCATTAATGGCTTTGTAGGTTTCAAATTTCGTTTTGTTAAAATCAGTTTCAGAAAGTGCTTTTTTAGTTTGTGAGCCAATAAACTCAATGTTGGAGCCTACATATTCGCAAGCTCTGTCTGTAGTTTTAAATGAAGATAAAAATACGAACAACAGAATACCAAGTAAAAAAGTAGTATTTTTCATGGGTTAAGTGATTTAATAGGGTAACATTTGGGATGTTATTAAAGTTAAAGATACAATTAGGATTCATTGAATTGTATTTTTTTCGACAAACTTACTTTTTTCTAAGATTAAGGTCTTTTTTAAACCTTTTGTTGTTAAAATTAAAGTTAATTAATCCTGTTACGAGTATATTTAGGAAGTAAAAACTTGATGAGAATTATGGGTAAAAAAATAGCACTGAACATAGACGATTATAAAGTGAGTACTCAGGTTAAGCTAAAAAGTTTAAATACCTTAGAGAATTTTGATACTAAAGATGGTGAATTAAAAAAACAACTAGAAAAAGTTCGTCGTACGCTAGGTGATTTTCAAGATGTGTTATATGCACACGGTAAGTACAGTGTTTTAATGTGTTTGCAAGGAATGGATACCGCTGGTAAAGACAGTTTAATCCGTGAAGTTTTTAAAGATTTTAATGCTAGAGGGGTTGTTGTGCATAGTTTTAAAGTACCGACAGAATTAGAACTAAAACACGATTACTTATGGCGTCATTATATTGCTTTACCTGCAAAAGGTAAAGTGGGTGTTTTTAATCGTACCCATTATGAAAATGTTTTAGTGACTAGAGTACATCCTGAATATATTTTAGGAGAACATATTCCCGGAATTCATACTACGCAAGACATTACAGACCATTTTTGGCAAAAGCGTTTTGAACAAATTAATAATTTTGAAAAGCATTTAGCGGACAATGGTACTATTCTTTTTAAATTCTTTTTAAATGTATCGAAAGAAGAGCAACGTCAGCGATTGTTACGTCGGCTAGAGCTCAAAAGAAAAAATTGGAAATTTTCACCGGGTGATTTAAAAGAGCGTAAACTTTGGGATACCTATCAGGAATGCTACGAAGATGCTATAAATCAAACTTCAAAACCCCACGCGCCATGGTTTGTTGTTCCAGCAGACAACAAAAAAGCAGCGCGTTTAATTGTTGCGGATATTTTACTGCAAGAATTAACAAAATACAAAGATATCAAGGAGCCTGAGCTTGATGATAAAATAAAGGCTAATTTACAGGATTATAAAAATCAATTAGAAAGCGAAAAGAATGAATAAATTAATCTGGATCCTATTTTTAATTAGTACCTCTATTTTTTCTCAAAAAACCGATGAGGCTCAATTAAGAGCTATTTACGACGCGGCATTAACGGAAGGCAAAGCCCACGATTGGTTGAGCCATTTATCGAATCAAATTGGCGGTCGTTTGTCAGGTTCAGTTCAAGCCCAACAAGCGGTAGATTATACAAAAAAGCAACTCGAAGAATTAGGTTTAGACAAGGTGTGGTTACAACCTGTTATGGTACCCAAATGGACAAGAGGTTTACCTGAGTTTGCTTATTTGGAAACGAGTCCAGGTGTTACCATCAATATGCCCATTACCGCACTAGGAGGATCAGTGAGTACACCCTTTAGAGGAATAAAAGCAAATATTGTAGAGGTAAAGGGAATCGACGAACTTGCAATTTTGGGAACGCAACGTCTAGAAGGCAAGATTGTTTTTTTTAATAGACCCATGGATGCAACCAAAATAAGCACATTCGATGCGTATTCTGGGTGCGTTGATCAGCGCTATTCAGGTGCTGCGGAAGCCGCTAAATACGGAGCTGTTGGGGTTATTGTACGGTCTTTAAGCCTAAGAATTGATGATTTACCACATACCGGTGCTATGAGTTATGGCGATATTGCGGTTGAAAATCGTATTCCTGCTGCTGCGCTTAGTACAAGAGCCTCTGATTTGCTAAGTGCTTCTATAAGTCTTAATCCCGATGTAAATTTTTATTTTAAACAAAACTGTCAGCAATTACAAGATGTTCCTTCATTTAATGTCATAGGAGAAATAAAAGGAAGCACTCATCCTGATGAAATAATAGTAGTGGGCGGACACCTAGATTCTTGGGATTTAGGAGATGGTTCACATGATGATGGTGCAGGGTGCGTTCAGAGTATGGAAGTGCTCCATATCTTAAAAAAAATAGGGTATAAGCCTAAACGGACCTTAAGAGTAGTGTTATTTATGAATGAAGAAAACGGACTACGGGGAGGTAATAAATACGCTGAGCTTGCAAAAAGTAACAATGAAAATCATGTTTTTGCCTTAGAAAGTGACGCAGGTGGGTTTACGCCCCGGGGATTTACTTTTGATTGTTCAGATGCCAATTTCGACCAAATTCAATCATGGAAACCCTTATTTGAGCCTTATTTGATTCATATGTTTGTGAAGGGTGGAAGTGGAGCGGATATAGGTCCTTTAAAAGATGATAAAATAGTCATGGCCGGTCTTAGGCCTGATTCACAACGCTATTTTGACCATCATCATGCGGCTAATGATACTTTTGAACATGTAAATAAAAGAGAATTAGAATTAGGGGCAGCCACCATGACCAGCTTAATTTATTTAATGGATACCTATGGTAGCGTAAAAGAAAACTAATTTTTTTGACTTTTAATTTTTAACGATAGTAACAGTTTTTAATGCTTAAAAACTGTCAAAAATAAAGAGCAAAATTATCATTGTTCTTATAGGTACTTGATAAAATTGACCTTTTATACAGTGTCTTTATCCATGGTAAATTTACCCTTGGGGGAGAATATTGGTGATTTAAGTGGAGTACTAGTAGCTTATGGCGGATTGCAACAGCATTTTAAAACTAATGGAAAACCAGAACCAATAGATGGTTTTACCCCAGAACAGCGCTTTTTTATGTCTTGGGCTACGGTATGGCTTACTTTAGCTATAGAAGACTCGCTTCGGACACAAATAAAAACAGATCCACAATCCCCAGGTAGGTATCGGGCAACGCAACCACTACAAAATATTGATGCCTTTTATGAGGCTTTTGATATCCATTCAAGTGATACCATGTATTTAAAGCCAGAAGATCATGTTCGAATTTAGTAAACGTATTGTAACCTAGTTCTAAAAAAGGAGTCTTCAACTAGCTCTTTTTGTTCTGTATTAGATTTGATACTTCTTTAAATGCAAACTATTTCCTAAGCCAAAACAAAAATGTACCTTTGCGCCTTAATTAAATAAATAAAAATGAAAGACGGAATCTACGCAAAATTCAATACTTCAAAAGGAGAAATAATAGTAAAACTTACCCACGATAAAACACCTGGTACCGTTGGTAATTTTGTGGCCTTAGCTGAAGGAAATCTTGAAAACAAAGCCAAAGCACAAGGAAAACCATTTTATGATGGACTAAAATTCCACAGAGTGATACCTGATTTTATGATTCAAGGTGGTTGTCCTCAAGGCACTGGAACTGGTGATCCGGGCTATAAATTTGATGATGAATTTCATGTTGACTTAAAGCATGATGGTCCAGGTGTGTTGTCTATGGCAAATTCTGGTCCTGGAACTAACGGAAGTCAATTTTTTATTACACACATTGCAACTCCTTGGTTAGATAATAAACATACCGTTTTTGGTCATGTTGTAGAAAGTCAAGCTATTGTTGATGCGATAAAACAAGGCGATAAAATAGACACTCTTGAAATTATCAGAGTAGGTGCCGAAGCTGAAAAATGGAATGCTGTAGAGGCGTTTAGAACTTTTGAAGGCTCAAGAGAAAAAAGATTAGCAGAAGAAAAAGCAGCCCAAGCCTCAGAATTAGATAAAGTAGCTGCTGGTTTTGAAGAAACAGCCAGTGGGTTGCGCTATAAAATAATTCAGAAAGGTGATGGTAAAAAAGCTGTGGCTGGGATGAATGTTTCCGTTCACTATCAAGGAGCTTTAATAGATGGAACCGTATTTGATTCTTCCTATAAAAGAAAAGAGCCCATTGATTTTCAAGTGGGTGTAGGGCAAGTGATTAAAGGCTGGGATGAAGGGATATGCTTATTACAAGTAGGTGATAAGGCTCGTTTTGTAATTCCATCTACCTTAGGATATGGTAGTGCAGGCGCAGGTGGCGTTATTCCGCCAAATGCGATACTTGTTTTCGATGTTGAATTAATGAAAGTGAGTTAATTTCATAAAATTTAAAAGGTAATAAAAGGGGTTTCAATATTTATTGTAACCCTTTTTTAATTTTAGTTCTTCTATTAACGCTGACCACCAAAAGGACCATATTAACAAAGATTAAAACCATAAGAATACTAAAAAAGGTAGCCATAATTAGTCAGATTAAAAGGTTGTTCTATTTATAAAACATCTACTACGGGTAAAACCCTACTATTAAATTGTTTTAATTTTTGCTTTTGATGGCTTTATCCTAACAAATTAATTCATAAGTTGTTAGGTTTCATTTCAAGACTTTAGCAAAAAAACGGTTTTAATTAGTAGCGCTATCTCGTAAGATTTTTTTGGGGAACTTGTTATCTATTAAATAGATGTTAAATACGTAAAAAAGTTGCGTTCTAGATGAGATTATATTTTGACCGTTAAAAGTTATGTAGCAATAGCAACGGTTTTGTGGGGAAAGAAGATAGTCAGGTACTAGTTGGCAATAAAAAAGCCCAACATAATAGTCGGGCTTCTAAATCAAAAAAAAGTTGTTACGTATGTATTATAGTACTTTTACATTTACTGCGTTCAATCCTTTTTTACCTTGTTGTAATTCAAATTCTACAACATCACCTTCGCGAATTTCGTCGATTAAACCAGAAATGTGTACAAAGTGATCTTCGCTTGAGCCATCTTCAGTGATAAATCCAAAACCTTTAGAATCATTGAAGAATTTTACTGTTCCTTTATTCATTATAAAATATTAAAAAAATTAATTAATGTGCAAATATACTATAATTTAATTTAACATTTTAATTTTTTAGAGCTTATCTTAAAAAAAATCAGTTTCATTAAGTATAGCTCTAAAAAAACCTGATCAATAAGCGATCAGGTTTTGTAACAATAGTTTTATGAATTTACGACGGATCTGGCGTCATGCGCAAATAAGGTTTAATTTCTTCAATACCTTTTGGAAAAATTTTAATAGCATCTTCGGTGGTAATTGCGGGACTTACCACAACTTTTTCTCCGTTTTTCCAGTTGGCGGGAGTAGCTACTTTATGATGTGCGGTTAATTGCAATGAATCTATGACACGTAACAATTCGTAAAAATTACGGCCTGTAGATGCGGGATAGGTGAGCATTAATTTAACTGTTTTATCTGGAGCCACTATAAATACAGAGCGCACCGTTAAGGTACTATCTGCATTTGGATGAATCATATCGTACAGATCTGACACCTTACGATCTTCATCTGCAATAATCGGAAAATTTACACTGGTATTTTGGACTTCATTTATATCTTTAATCCACTCCGCGTGTGAGGCGGCCCCATCAACACTCAAAGCTATCATTTTTACATTTCTTTGATCAAATTCGTCTTTAAACTTAGCAGCAGTTCCTAATTCTGTCGTACAAACAGGTGTAAAATCTGCTGGATGTGAAAATAAAATTCCCCAGCTATCGCCTAAATAATCGTAAAAATTTATCATTCCTAGAGAACTATCCACTGTAAAATCTGGTGCTATATCTCCTAATCTAATAGTTGCCATTGTACTTTATTTTAAATAATTAATAGTCTATAAAACTAGTAGATTATATTGTAATACAAAGAGTTTAAGCGTTAAAAATCTATTAAATTTTTTGTTATTTTTATCCCTATGAAAGAAAGTTTAAAATATCCTATTGGCGTCTATATTCAACCTTTAAAAATTACCGATGACTTAATTGAAGATTGGATACACGTGCTAGAAGTACTCCCTGCACGTATAAGTGATGTAGTGATAGATCTTTCAGAAGAACAATTAAATACACCATACCGGCCAAATGGCTGGACGGTCCGGCAACTAGTGCATCATTTAGCAGATAGTCACCATCATAGTTATACGCGGTTTAAATGGGCATTGACTGAAAATTCTCCCCTAATAAAGCCTTATGACGAAAAAGAATGGAGTGAAATTTTTGATGCTAAATCAGCGCCGATTCAACTATCGTTAGATTATTTAAAAGTGCTTCATGCCAAATTGGTGTATTTATTAAAAGGTTTGTCAGCTTCTGACTTAAAAAAAACATACCTACATCCAGATCATCCAGATCATCCTGTATCTGTAGCTGAGAATATCGCAAAATACGCGTGGCATGGTAGTCATCATTTAGCCCATATCCAAGCTTTAATTCATCGTAAGGGTTGGTGATTTTAACTTAGAATTTTTTATTTCCATTTAATATTACAACCCATACTGGGTTTTTGAAGAATTGAAATTTTGTGATTACTCAAAAGACTATCAATAGCATTTTTTAAATCAACTCCTGTCAAGGGTTTTTTATTCCCTGGTCGAGAATCATCTAATTGGCCACGGTACACAAGGGCTAAATTTTTATCAAAAAGGTACACATCAGGAGTACAAGCCGCATTATACGCTTTAGCGACTTTTTGGGAGTCATCAAACAAATATGGAAAGGGATATTGCTCTTTTTTTGCCACTTGTTTCATAAAGTGTGGTGCATCTTGTGGATAATTCTCAATATCATTGCTTGAAATGGCTACAAAGGAGATGCCTTTTTTTTGATACTCCAAAGCTATTTTGGTCAGTAAAGGATTTACATGAATTACATAGGGGCAATGGTTGCAAATAAAAAGGATTACGGTTCCATTTTCTCCTTTCAAATCGTTTAAAAATAGACGTTGATCACTAATGGTGTCCATTAAGTTGAAGTCGGGTGCTTTTGTGCCTAAAGGCAACATATTACTTGGTGTTAAGGCCATTTTCTTAGATATACCCCTAAAGTTATTAGAAATTTGAATATTTTCGGCTAATTTTAGGATTGAATTTTTAAATTACCTTTCTAAATGCAATTAAATGAAGGAACTAATACAAGGGTCAGATTTTGAGAAGATAGACATTCGAGTAGGAACAATTGTAAACGTTCTAGAATTTCCTGAGGCCAAAAATCGGGCTTATAAATTAGAAATTGATTTTGGTGTCGAAATAGGAATAAAAAAAACATCAGCACAGATTACCGCATTGTATAAGGAAAGTGATTTAATAGGAATGCAAGTCATAGCGGTAATAAATTTTCCTAAGAAACAAATTGCTAATTTTATGAGTGAATGTCTTATCTTAGGGGCAGTTCAAGGTAAAGAAGTTACTTTACTGCAACCCAATTTACCTGTAACCAACGGACTTAAAATAGCGTAATCATTTGTCAGGAAATAGCATAGATACCATTCACATCAATTTTAATGAAGAATCGCTTTGGGTTTTAAATATGGCTTTAGCCTTGGTGATGTTTGGGATAGCCTTAGACATATCATTGTCAGACTTTAAAGAACTTTTTAAAAAACCAAAACCCGTTCTTGTAGGTGTTTTAAGCCAATTTCTGTTATTGCCTGCGGTTACTTTTTTATTAGTTATTAGCATTAATCCTTTGCCCAGTGTGGCTTTGGGGATGTTTATGGTGGCGGCTTGCCCTGGTGGCAATATTTCTAATTTTATTACTCATATGGCAAAAGGTAATAGTGCGCTGTCTGTTTGCTTAACTGCAGTAGCTACCCTTTTGGCTATATTTATGACCCCATTAAACTTAGAATTTTGGAGTTCATTATACCCGCCGGCAGCTGCTATATTAACAACGATTGCTATAGCACCCTTAGCGATGGTTAAACTTGTATTTTTATTACTTGGTATTCCTCTCGTGGCAGGAATGATGGTGAATTATTATTTGCCTACACTTGCTAAAAAAGCGGCTAAACTACTAAAAGTTGCATCACTCGTATTTTTTGTGGTCTTAATTTTTATTGCCTTATATGCCAATAGAATTATCTTTCTAGATTATGTGTTTTATGTTTTTTGGATTGTTGTACTTCATAATTTAGTGGCATTTACTACAGGGTTTTCCATTGCAAAAGTCTTTGGTTTATCCATAGAAAATACAAGAACAATAACTATTGAAACAGGAATTCAAAATTCTGGATTAGGATTGTTATTGATTTTCACTTTTTTTGATGGTTTAGGAGGGATGGCCCTACTTACTGCTTTTTGGGGCATTTGGCATTTGGTATCTGGTTTAATCTTGGCTACATTTTGGAGTTCTAAACCTATAGAAGATAAAAAGGAGCTAGCTTGAAAAATTTAATTTATAAAATAGTTAGAGCAGTTGTTAAAGGTTTATTGCACCTTTATTTTGGCCAAATAGTGGTACATGGAATTGAAAATGTACCTAGAAACAAACCAGTTTTATTTTTATCAAACCATCAGAATGCATTTTTAGATACTATTTTAATTGCCACAGCTTGTGGTCGAAGTCCTTTTTTTTTAACACGTGCCAGTGTGTTTAAAAATAAAATATTAAAATCGATTTTTACTTTTTTTAAAATGATTCCTATTTATAGAATTAGAGATGGAATCAAATCCTTAAAAAACAACGAACAAACGTTTTCTATTTGCACAGCACTCCTAGCGAAGGGCGAAGCGATTGTGCTATTTCCAGAAGGGAATCACAGTTTAAAAAGAAGGGTTCGGCCACTAAGAAAAGGCTTTACCAGAATTATTTTGTCGAGTTTAGAAAAATTTCCAGATTTAGATATTTATTTGGTGCCCATCGGTGTAAATTATAAAAACGGAGCAAATTTTCCGGATAAGGTAGCCGTAATTTATGGTAAACCTATACGGGTGCAAGACACATATAATGCTCAGGATCTAGTGCGCTCTAAAGATATTTTTTTAAAATTGGTCTTTGAGCAATTAAAAACATTAACAACACATATTGAAAGTGAAAAGGACTACGATGCCATTATCGAAAAATTAGAACTATTGGGGCCTGATTATTTAGTTCCTGAGAATATCAATAAGAGTTTAATTCCTATCACAGAAAGCACAAAAATACCAGAGATCAAAAGCAGTCAAGGTTGGTTCGACGCTTTAAGTGAATTTATTTTCGTGGTGTTTAATTTTCCCATCGTATTCTCTTGGAGGAGGTTCATTAAACCAAAAATTAAAGAACAAGAATTTATCAGTACTATTCGATTTGCTTTTTCAGTAATTAGTTATCCTTTTTATTACCTAGTAATTCTAATTTTAGGACTGTTTTTTTGGGATATAAATATAGCACTTATGATAAGCATAGCTGTGTTTTTAGGTAATTTGACCTATACGAAATTTAGCTAAAAAAAACAGGAAGCACATATCGTATGTACTTCCTGTTTTATGAGTCATCATTTTTTTAGCCTACTACATCATATCTCCAAAGAAAATAGCATTCATTAATAATTTATTGGTACCGTACCAAAAAGCTCTAAAGTTGGTGTTATCTGTAAATATGATCACATTACCACTTCCCGAACCTTGGACCTGAAATGGGACACTATTTTTAAGCAATTTTAATTTTTCTTCGGAAATATACCCACTTAATAGCGGGTTATTGGTGTATTGAATAGGGTTGTTGTAACTATTTTTATTTGGCTCTATAAAGATATTGGTATTTCGAAATAGGGCAAGATGATTGTTTTTATAACCGAAATTTATGGGGTGCGATCTATCAATTTTTGTGTCAAAAATAGCACCACCAGTGACTTGTGCACCCGAAAATTTTTCTCTTTGTTCGTAACTGATATTTTTGGCTACAAGCGTGTCGTTTTTAAACTTCAGCTTTATAAACTCATTTTTTTCTAACCAATTTGTTGCACCTCTATACCCAATTAAATTACCGCCATTTCTCACCCAGGTTTTTAATTTTTCAGTTCCAGATTTATCTAAGCCACTATAGGTGTTTGGCATAATAATCGCCGTATACCGGTCTAAATCAGCTCTGCTAACGTAATCAGTATCTAATTTTGTGAGCTTTATATCATAGCGTTGGTCGAATAAATGCCATATTTCTCCGGCATCGTAAGACGTAATGCCATTGCCTACCAAGATGGCTACTTCTTGTTTTTTAATCGTTTTGAATTCATTACTTCCTAAATCAATACCAACAGTATGTCCAGTACCAACCGAAATAATCTCAATGGCACTTTCTTGTGCTACCGTCGCTAAAAAGGCATGAAGCTCCGTGGCATCTAAATCTTGATTCTGAACAGGAATCATGATAGTACCATAGTCATAAGACTTACCTTCTACGCTAAAAGGCGTTTTACCTACTTTAACACGAATACCTTTATTTAAAATGGCATTTAATGCTTTTGGGGAGTAATATTCGTGCCATTCAAACAAGTATGCGTAATTTGCTTTAGTGCCAATAGAACCTTTCAAGGGAGCTAATTTCGTGATTTCACTCCCTGCATTACTTAAGGAGTTTACTTCTTCATAATCCACATCAAAGGCTAGGGGAAATGTCCAAGCCGAAATATCATAAAAAAGACTGTCGGTAAATGTGGTTCTTTTTTCGAACATCGCTTTTACTAGTCTTTGGTTTCTTTGATTTAATGGAATTACATAGCTATTTTCTTTCTTAAAATTTTTGCCATTAATAGTGGCATCATTAGCTAAGTAGTGAAATTTTATTTTTTGACGCTCTAGTATTTCTGCTAAATGCCAAGCTTTTGCGGCGTCTTTGCGATCTCCAAAAATTATCGCGTTATTTTTGCTTTTTAAAGCTTCATTAGCAGCATCTTTAAAAAACTGCTGCTGGTATTTTAGTATTTTAATGCGCATCGCTTGTGCAGCTTCAATGGTAGAAACCGCAGTTGTAAATTGGTTGCGTATCGTAAAAGGAAAGGTTATAATTCCGTTGTCACTTTCTTGAATATGACCACGAGAACTCCCTTGTTCAAATAAAATACCTATACCTCCATTAATGTCAGGAAAGGTAGAACCCTTACCGTAGTAGTAATCATCATAATCTTCTTCAGAATAATATAGAGAACCAATCTTATCCAAGGCTTTAGTGTGGAATGTGCCTATTTCGGCCGTAAGTTCTTGGTTTATTTTTGGTGTTAGTGGATGCACTCTAGTTGGTTCTCCTGGTTGAAAAAAGAAGCTAGAGTTCGTCCCCATTTCATGGTGATCGGTTAAAATATTAGGCATCCATTTATGAAAAGTTTCAATGCGAGCTCTACTTTCTGGTAACTGAACAGGTAGCCAATCTCGGTTCATATCGAACCAATAATGATTGGTACGTCCGCCAGGCCAAACTTCGCGATATTCTCTGTCGTTTCCATCGGGATTTAAATTATCACTTCGATGCATGTTGGCCCAATAGGCAAAACGTTGTAAGCCATCAGGATTAAACGATGGATCCATTAAAATAACAGTTTCTTCTAGTAATTTTTCAATTTCAGGACCCTCGGCAGCAGCTAAATAATAGGCATAAGCTAAACCGGCGTTTGCCCCACTTGGTTCATTTCCGTGGATAGAAAAACCTTGGTAAACAACGATTGGAATGGTACTGACATCTGCATTACTTCCTTCACTAGTGGTAATGGCATGGTGGTTTTGTTGAATTGCAGCTATGTTTTGATGATTTTTTGGAGCGGTAATCGTAAGTAATAGTAAAGGACGATCTTCAAAGGTTTTACCACGATCCTCAAGGCTAATACGATCGCTTGCCTTGGCTAATGCTTGCATATAAAAAACCAATTTATCATGCGTTACGTGCCATTCACCTACCTCGTGTCCAATGATTTCAGAAGGCTTAGGAATCTCTTGGTTATAACTTACGTTTTGTGGTAAGTAATACTCTAAACTTACTTTTTCTTGTGCCTGTGCAGCGAAGCAAATAAGTGTAACCAGCGTAAGTAGTATTTTTTTCATAATTATTTGGTTTTAGAATGCTGTAAAAAAAAACGACTCTTTTTGAAAAGAATCGTTCTTACATAATTTAAATATATTAAATATCATCAAAATTTACATCTGTAAAGCTATCAGGGGAGTTTTCTGTAATCGTATCTTCATCTTCTTTTTTAAAATCTTTTTGATGACGCTCTGAAATTACTTCTTGTCCTTTTTCGTTAATGATGTACTCCATCATTTCATCTAAATTTTCTTTAAAAGCAGAAAAATCTTCTTTATAGAGATAAATTTTATGTTTTTTATAATGAAAAGAACCATCGTCATGTGTAAATTTTTTGCTTTCGGTTACGGTTAAGTAGTAATCTCCTGCTTTTGTACTTCTAACATCAAAAAAATAAGTTCTCCTCCCAGCTCTCAATACTTTCGAATAAATTTCCTCTTGATCCATTGCGTCTCTATCTGCCATATTTATAATCGTATAGTGTTATTGATTTTCTATAATGTCAAAAGTGGAAAAAAAAAGCTAATCTGACAACATTTTTTTAGTTTTCTTTGTCGAGTAGTTGGTCATTATATAATTCTCTATAATACCCTTTAACCTCCATAAGGGTATTATGTGATCCTTGTTGTAGTAAAGCGCCTTCTTTCAAAATGATAATTTTATCTGCATTTTTCGCTGAAGATACTCTGTGACTTACAATTAAGGTAGTTCTATTTGTAGAAGCATTTTTTAGATTGTTTAATATTTTTTCTTCGGTCTCTGTATCAACCGCTGAAAGGCAATCATCAAACAAATAAATTTTAGGGTCTTTTATTAGGGCTCTGGCTATAGAAACGCGTTGTTTTTGTCCCCCACTTAAGGTAATGCCTCTTTCCCCAAGTACAGTTTCATATTGTTTGCTGAAGTCCATAATATTTTTATGAACTACAGCTTGTTTTGCGACAGCCATAACTTCATCATCCGTAGCCTCTTCTTTGCCAAATTTAATATTGTTTTTTATCGACTCCGAAAATAGAAAGGCGTCTTGCGGTACCGTACCTATTTCATTTCTGAGGCTGTTGAGATTTAGTTTTTTAATAGGTACGTCATCGATTAAAATTTCTCCAGCACTAACATCATATAAACGAGCCACTAAATCTAAAATAGTTGATTTTCCTGAGCCTGTTTTACCAATAAAAGCAACAGTTTCTCCTTTTTCAATGACGAACGAAATATTTTTTAATGCTGTGATCTCCGTGTCTTCATAAGTAAAACTCACATTTTTAAACTCAATCTTTCCCTGAATAGGAGTTGGTTGAAGCGCTTCATTTTTTATGCTTGGAACGATACTTAAAAATTCATTTATTCTTTTTTGAGACGCCTCAGCTCTTTGTACTATAGAAGTCAACCAGCCGATAACAGCAACGGGCCAAGTCAACATGTTGACATAAATAACAAATTCTGCAATAACACCAATAGAGTCTATTTCTCCATTTATGTATTGATTCCCACCAATATAAATCACGAAAATATTACTGATACCAATTAATAAAACCATTAAAGGGAAGAACCAAGCATTTACCTTAGCCAAATCCATACTTTTGGTTTTGCCCTCATTGGCTAAATCAGTTAATTCTTGGTTTATTTTACCCTCTAAGCCGTAGGCCTTGATAACAGAAATACCTGAAAATGATTCTTGAGTAAAGGTTGATAATTTTGATAGAAATTGCTGAACTATGGTACTGCGTTTGTGAATAACCTTACTTATTTTATAAATTAAAACAGATAAAATAGGTAAAGGAATTAAGGTGTAGGCCGCTAGAACCGGAGCGTTAATAAACATAATGGGTATAATACAGGCGAAAAGTGTCACCGTGTTTATACCATACATTAAAGCAGGGCCAGCATAATTTCGAACTTCACCAACGTCTTCACTAATGCGATTCATTAAATCACCTGTCCTATTTTTTTTGTAAAAATTTAGATTTAGAAGTAAATAGTGATCAAAAACTTCGTTTTTTAAATCGTACTCAATATATCTTGATACTTTAATAATTGTTTGCCGCATTAAAAACGTAAAAAGAGCAGCTAAAAGCGCTGTTCCAACAATGATTAAAATATTTTCTAATAAAAGTTCCTTAGCTTCTGGTTTAGCAATGACATCACTGCCATAATCTTCGACAACCTGAATCGATTTTTTTACATAAGAAGGAGTAACCAATGAAAATACTCTGGCAATAATGGTAATAAATAATCCTAACAATAATTGTGTACCATATTTTTTGAAATATTTATTGATATATTTTAATTCCTTCATACTTTATAATTGTAGTAACTTCCTTTATCCAGACAATTCGGCAAAGATAACAGTTTGTACTAAAATCAAACGGAATAATACAAATAAGATATCCTAAAAGCATAGGTGATTTTAAAAATATAATCTTATTTTTGCGCCTTTAAGTTTAACTAAAAATAAGTTCTTTATAATGCTAACAAGAAGGCACGTGCGAGTAAAAGTAATGCAAAGTGTGTACGCATTGACACGTTCTAATGATGATTCTTTAGAAAAACAACAGAAGTTTTTAAAGTTCAGTATAGAAAACACCTATGCATTATACTTATTAATGCTCAGTTTGGTAAAAGAAATACATGCCTTAGCCAAAGATCAAGTAAAACTAGCTTCGAATACGTACCTAACTTCCACGACAGATAATTATGTGGACAAGGAAAAGTTTATCAATAATCAATTTCTAAAGCTAATTGCCGACAATGCGCCTTTTAAAGCCGAATTAGAACGAAGAAAGCTAGATAATTGGTATTTAAACGATGAGTATGTTAAACTTTTATACAAGGAGATTATACAAAGTGATTTCTACAAAGCATACATGAACAAAAAGGGTTCAAACTTTGATGAAGACAAGCAATTAATTGTGGATCTATATAAAAACATCATTGCTCCCAACGATAAAATATATGATTATTTTGAGGACGATAAACTAACATGGGTAGATGATATTCCGCTTGTAAATACCTTTATTTTAAAGTTATTTAAGAAAGTAAAGCCCAATGCATTAGCATCTTATTTTTTACCTGAATTAGTAAAGGATCAAGACGATATCGTTTTTGCTAACAAATTATTGACGAAAACCTTACTCAATAATGAAGCATTAGTGAAAGAAATTGAAGTGAAAACGCCTAATTGGGATAAAGACAGAATTGCAGATATAGATGCCATATTATTAAAAATGGCCATCACCGAATTATTACATTTCCCGTCCATTCCAGAGCGCGTTACCATGAATGAATATTTGGAGCTAGCAAAAGAATATAGTACCCCAAAAAGTAGCACGTTTATCAATGGAATTTTAGATAAACTAGTTAAAGAGTATCAAAAAGAAGGAAAACTTAATAAGTTAGGAAGAGGCTTATTGTAAATATTGTTTATTTTTGTCGGAAATTATAAAACATTAAACGTTTATGAAAAAAATAGTAATCACCTTAAATCTTTTATTAATTGTTGCATTAGTATCCTGTAAAGAAGATGCTACTAGTAAAATTATTAATTCAAACGTTCAAGTCGCAGAGCAAAGAGATGCTGATGCGAAGAAAATTCCTGTGATGAGTTTCGATAAAACTGAACACGATTTTGGAACTATTGGAGCGAACCAAGCGCAAGAAACCATATTCAAATTCACCAATACGGGTAATGCCCCTTTAGTCATTACTTCTGCGACAAGTACTTGTGGCTGTACGGTTCCTGAAGTGCCTAAAGAGCCAATATCGCCAGGAGAATCAGGAGAGTTATTAGTAAAATTCAACGGAGCAGGCGCTAATGCTGTTTCTAAAATTGTTACCGTTACAGCAAACACAGCAAAAGGTACGGAGCAACTGATGATTAAAGCCTTTGTAACACCTGCGAATGCAATGCCTGCAGGTCCATTAAAACAATCTTAATAAAAAATAATGTTAGAAAAATATCCATTTTTACCTTTAATAGCCATATTTATAGTTTTTTACTTCTTTATGTTGGCACCGCAAAGAAAACGCCAAAAACAGGAAAAAAAGTTTAGTGCGGAATTAAAAAAGGGAGACAAAGTTGTTACTAAAAGTGGCCTGCACGGAAAAATTGTAGAGCTAAGTGAAAAAGATGACTCTTGTATTATTGAAACAATGGCAGGAAAATTAAAATATGAACGCTCAGCACTTTCCATGGAGATGAGTTCAAAATTAAATGCACCAGCAGTTATTGAAAAAAAGTAATACTGATGTATTAATTTAAATTAAAAAAAGCACCTAATTAGGTGCTTTTTTATGGGCTGTCATTAGGCTTTCTGAGCGGTTAGCTCACAAATTTTGATAATTACAGCGATAGCGCTTTGCATACTTTCTACAGGAACATATTCATATTTTCCATGAAAATTATGACCACCTGCAAAAATATTAGGACAAGGTAAGCCCATAAAACTAAGTTGCGAACCATCAGTTCCGCCACGAATAGGTTTTATAATTGGAGTGATATGTAATAGTTCCATAGCTTCTTTGGCAATTTCTACGATATGAAAAACGGGTTCTATTTTTTCACGCATATTAAAATATTGGTCTTCTATAAGGATATCAATAGCCCCTCCATGAACACGATTTAAATTAGTTGTTATGGTTTGTAAAAGTGCCTTACGCTGTGTAAACTCTTCCTGATCGTGATCTCTAATAATGAGTTTTATTTTTGAATTTTCAATAGACCCTGAAATATGATGCACATGAAAAAAACCCTCTCTTCCCGATGTTTTCTCAGGGACTTCATCATTTGGTAGTAAGGCTATAAATTCATAAGCAAGAGTGATGGCATTCACCATTTTATTTTTTGCATAGCCAGGGTGTACACTTTTGCCCTTTATCGTTATTTCCGCGCTTGCTGCGTTAAAATTTTCGTATTCTAATTCTCCTATTTGGCTCCCATCCATAGTATAAGCCCAGGATACACCAAATTTTTCAACATCAAATTTGTGGGCTCCTCTCCCTATTTCTTCATCAGGTGTAAAACCTACCCTGATGGGTCCGTGTTTTATTTCAGGATGCTGAATTAAATACTCCATAGCCGTAATAATTTCAGTAATTCCGGCCTTGTCATCTGCGCCTAAAAGGCTTGTCCCGTCTGTTGTAATTATTGTTTGACCTTTATATAACAATAAATCTTCAAAATAATCAGGAGATAAAATTATGTTTTCATCTTTGTTTAACACGATATCTTTTCCATCGTAATTTGTAATAATTTGAGGCTTAACATTTGCGCCCGAAAAGTCTGGAGAGGTATCAAAATGTGAAATAAAACCTATAGTAGCTACAGTTTTATCGGTATTACTGGGCAGTGTCGCCATGATATAGGCGTTCTCGTCGATGCTAACATCTTGCATGCCAATTGCTTTTAATTCCGCTACTAAGGCATGTGCTAAAACCCATTGCTTTTTAGTACTAGGTGTTGTTTTTGAGCTTGAATCGCTTTGTGTGTCTATAGTTACGTAGCTTAAAAATCGGTCTATGATGTGTTGCATTCTTATTTTTTTATAAAAGTACAATTTGGCTATTTTATAATGGCTTATTTCATTGATTATGTTCTAGTACCGAACTATAATATTACAGTTGATAATCAAAGGGTTATAGGTTTTTGTTTAAAAAAAAGGTATATTTGAGAGGACCTCAAACTTAAATAAATGAATATTTCGCCGGAAAAATCAACATGGTTTTTGTTTGTTCAAGGCGATTTGAATATCTTTTCTTTGATATTTAAAGAATATTATCCCTTGTTGCATAATTATGGTTTAAAAATCTCTAATGATATTAATTTTACCGAAGATTGTTTGCAAGATTTTTTCATATATCTCTATGAACATCGCGAAAATTTGGGAGAAGTGAATCATATAAAATCTTATTTATTTGTATCCTTTAGAAGAGCAATCTTTAAAAGACTGAAACAGAAAAGAAAAGTTATTTCACTTGAAAATCCATATGAAAGGATTAAAAAATTTCAGTTTTCTGAAGAAGAATTAACAGTCCAAAGAGAATTTACTTCAATTCAAAAAGACACACTTTCTTTATTGCTTAACAAACTTTCTACTCGCCAAAAAGAAGTAGTTTACCTAAAATATTATAGCGACTTAAAAACTACTGAAATTGCAGAGGTGATGCATATTAGTTATCAGAGTGTTTTAAACATGCTTCAAAAGGCTTTCATAAAACTTAGAGCTCATGTTGAAGACGAGACCATTCGTGCTATTTTAAATAAAACTTAAAATTTTCTTAAAAAAGTAGGGTATAAAACAAATACTATCTTCTCTTTATAAATAGAGCGCTATTTTTTTTGGCTTGTGATCTGGTTATGAAAGAGGAAAACGATATTTTTTTAGAAAAGCTTTTGAATGACTCTTCTTTTAAGAATTGGGTGCACAAGATAAATAAAAACGATATTGTTTTTTGGGATGCTTGGGTGAAAAATAATCCTGACAAACTAAAACTAGTATACATAGCTAAATCAGTTTTATTGGGAATTTCTTTTAATAAGAACCTTATCTATGAAGACTATGTTAATGAAAGGTTGAGTCTAGTATTAGAAAAAATTCGTCCAGTCAAAAATTCGAAGTTAAAAATATACAGGGATAAAGCTAGAATCAAAAAAATACAATTTTCACTAGCTTCTATTGCAGCTGTTGGTATACTATTTTTAACTATTATTTTTTTTAGGGATCATCAGGTCGTATATAAAACTGGTTTTGGAGAAACTTTAGATTTAAAATTAGCCGATGGCACTTCTGTTATTCTGAACGGTAATTCTCAAATAAGCTACGAAAAAAATTTCCCGAGGGCTGTTTATTTAGAAGGTGAAGCTTATTTTAAAGTGAAGCCAATACCCGCTACGAAAGCTAAATTTTGGGTTCAAACCGAAAATTTAAAAGTTGAAGTTTACGGTACGCATTTTAATGTAAGAGCGAGAGATGAAAAAACCGACGTTTTGTTGGATGAAGGGTCTATTAAACTGGTCTTTAAAAGCGGAGAGAACAAAAAAATGATTCCTGGAGAATTAGTTTCCTTTTCTGAAAAACAAATGACGCACGAGAAAATTAATACATCTTTAAAATACGCCACATGGAAAAACGACACCTATATATTTAATAATATGCCACTTATAGAGGTAATGAAATATATAGAAAACACCTATGGTTTACCCTCTGAGTTTAAAAATACGGAATCAAAATCATTACTTATCTCTGGAGGTATCCCTAATGAAAATTTAGCCATTTGTCTATCAGCAATTCAAAAATCTGTTGGGGTTGATATTAAAATAACAGCTGATAAACTAATAATTAACTAATGAATAATAACTAAAACAAAAACTATAATGAAAAAACAAATTTTAAAAACAACCTTATTCCTGTTTTTATGTATAGGAATGTTGCAGAGTAGTGCTGCAAACAGCACTTCTTTGGCTACGGAGACAAAAACAGTTTATTTGTCCGATTTTTTGAAAGAAATTGGAGATAAACACAAAGTATTTTTTACGTACAATGCGAATTTATTGACGCGCTCTACGTTAAATCCATCAGAATACCAATATGCTCATTTAGATGCAATTTTAAACAAACTTGAAGAAAAAACAGGTTTTGATTTTGAGTATTTGGGCAATAGCTATTACGTAGTGTATCACAAAAAAGACGAACGTTTACCCTTAAAAAAAGTAACGTCTCTTACGACTGCTGCGCCAAAATTGGTTGAAATAGCGATTAAAACACAACAACAAATTTCGGGTAAGGTTGTAGATGAAGATGGTAATCCGTTACCTGGTGCTTCTATTGTAAAGAAAGGAACAACAATTGGTGCTACTACTGATTTTGATGGTAATTTCAGTATAGACGCCGCTATTGGTGATGTTTTGGTGGTTTCTTATATAGGTTTTGAAAGTAAAAATATTACGGTCAACAATAGCAATATGACCATTAGACTTTCCTCCGGTTTAGCTTTATCCGAGGTTATTATTGTAGGGTCTCGTAACCCAAACAGAACGGCTACAGAAAGCACCGTACCTGTTGATGTTATTGACATGAAGGAATTAAATAGTGTAGCACCACAGGTAAACTTGAACCAAATACTTAACTATGTAGCACCTTCATTTACTTCTAATACTCAAACAATTTCTGATGGTACGGATCACATTGACCCTGCGTCATTAAGAGGTTTAGGGCCAGATCAAGTATTAGTTTTAATTAATGGAAAAAGAAGGCATACTTCGTCATTGATAAATGTAAACGGAACTTTTGGTAGAGGTAGTGTAGGTACCGATTTAAACGCTATACCAGCTGCAGCAATTAAGCGTGTTGAAGTGTTAAGAGACGGTGCTGCCGCTCAGTACGGTTCGGATGCCATTGCAGGTGTTATAAACATCATATTAAACACTAGTGTCAACGAATTATCAACTACGGTAACCACAGGTGCTAATTTCACAGAAAATGCAAATGACCAAACGGGAGGCGTTGATGGTGCTACAACGAATGTCGCTGCAAGTTATGGGCTGCCAATTGGTGATAATGGAGGTTTTATAAATTTCTCGGGTGATTTTGATGTGCGTCAAGATTATAGTAGAATGAATGAGTGGGAAGGAAGTATTTTTAATTTGTATAACACCGTTGAGCGTGTCGCTAATGCCGACGGGTATGATATTTCTCAATTATTAGATGGTGATATGGCTGATGTAATACAATATACTGATCTAGCTGGAATAAACCGAAATGGCGCAACAAGTCAAGCCGATTTAAGAACCTTATTAGGTGCTGACAACACAACAGCAGAATTAGCCGCTAGAGGTCAGGAACGAAGTGATTACAATATGCGTGTGGGGCAATCTGCTTTAAGAGGTGGTCGTTTGTTTGCTAACTTCTCGATGCCTTTAGATCAGAACGGGACAGAATTGTATTCTTTCGCTGGGATTAGTTCAAGAACAGGCAATTCAGCAGGTTTTTATAGGCTTCCAAACCAAAGTAGAACCTATACTCCTGCTTATATAAACGGATTTTTACCTGAAATTAATTCAACGATTAAAGATCAATCCTTGTCGGTAGGAATTAAAGGAATGATAGGAGATTGGAGTGTTGACTTCAGTAATACGTATGGTAAAAATTCCTTTTTATACACTATTGGTAATACCATAAATGCATCTTTACAAAATGCATCACCTACATTTTTTGATGCTGGTGGGTTCTCTTTTGCCCAAAATACCACGAATTTAGATGTAACTCAGTTTTTTGATGACGCACTATCTGGGTTAAACGTAGCTTTTGGAGCGGAATATAGGGTAGAAAATTATGATATTGTAGCTGGAGAAGAAGCCTCTTATGGTCAATATACAGCTGCGGGTCAATTAATAACGCTAGCTACTCAGAATCCCTCGGAAGACTTTTTTGGATCAGGTAGGCCAGGTGTATCTCAAGTATTTCCGGGATTTAGTCCTAAAAATGAGCTTTCTAGAGGGCGCAGTAGCGTAGCTGGTTATTTTGATGTTGAAGCCGATTTTACTGATCGATTTTTAGTCAGTTTTGCTACCCGCTTTGAAGATTATAGTGATTTTGGTTCTACGATTAATTTTAAACTAGCTTCAAGGTATAAAGTAACAGATAATGTAAACATTCGTGGCGCCGTAAATACGGGTTTTAGAGCCCCATCCTTGCATCAAATTAACTTTAACTCTACGTCCACAATTTTTGATCAAAATGGAGATCCACAAGAAGTGGGTACGTTTGCTAATGATAGCAGAGCGGCAAAACTATTAGGAATTCCAGAACTAAAAGAAGAAACATCAAGTAGTGTAAGTTTAGGGTTTACAGCAAAAATTCCAGATGCTAATTTAACTGTAACGGTTGATGGATATTTTGTGAAGATCGATGATCGCGTAGTTTACACAGGGCAATTTAGTGGACCAGGTACAGGAACTGAATTAGATAACTTATTACGCCAAGCAAATGCAACAGCAGCTTCATTTTTTTGCAAATGCTATTGATACTGAATCGAAAGGATTAGATCTTGTCATTACTCATAAAGCAAGTTTAGGTGCTAACTGGAATTTAAAATCTGATTTAGCAAGTACTTTTTCACAGACCAGAAAAGTAGGTAATATTAATGCCTCTCAGGTGTTGCAAGATGCAGGTTTAGTAGGCACCTATTTTCCTGAAGATAGTAGAGTGTATCTGGAGGAAGCAGTGCCAAGAATTAAAGTAAATTTATCAAATAGTTTAACTTCTGATAAAATGGTATTCTTTTTGAGAAATGTATTTTTTGGTGAAGTTACTGAGGCTACCACCACCATTGCCAACCAGCAAGTTTTTAGTTCCAAGATTGTTACAGATTTATCTATAGGATATAAGGCAACAGATGCTTTAACCTTTACTATTGGAGCAAATAATTTACTTGATGTTTATCCTGATAGAGCTGAAGCCGCATTTGGTAATAGAAGTGACGGACGCTTTGATTGGTCAAGAAGGGCACAACAGTTTGGTATTGGCGGTAGATTTTTATTCGCAAGAATAAACTTTACCTTGAAATAAATTAAATTTTAAATGGTGTAAAAGGCTACCTTTCGGGTAGCCTTTTACTTTTTTACCATGCAGCATATATATTTTTTGCCTAAAATTACGTTTATATTTTAATTTTACTTTTTTATAAAAAATCCTCAGAATGAATTTTAAGCCTATACTTTTTTTACTAACAGTTTCATTCATCCCGTTTATGTCCATGGCGCAAATGTGTATTTTGAATGTTGGGAATGAAAATTCAGATCAAATAATACAAGTTTTTCAATTAAATGAAGATCAGATGTTAGCTTTAGAGTCCTCTAAATTGATTTTGAATCAAGAGATTGCTGTTTTGCAAGAGCAAGTACAAGAACTGATAAAAAACCACCCGCAAAGCAATCCTGATGAATTGATGGTATTCGCTAAAAAACACAAAGATCTCGAAGATCAAATGTTTAGTCTCACCGTAGCTTACGACCAAAAGTTGATTTCGTTATTTAATGAAAAGCAGTACGAACGCTATCTTTTACTGTGTACTAAGGCAAATAGAACGCCGATTGTTAAATTACAGGAGTAAAGTTTACTTTTCTGTTGATAAAAAAATGGGAGATTCGCAAACTTCCCCTAAGCTAGTTTGTATTTTTGCTTAAATTTCGAAAAGCATGTACAAGTTTTTACTTCGGCCCATATTTTTTTTATTTGATCCAGAAAAAGTACATCATTTTTCGTTTTCAATGATTCGTATCTTTGGGAAAATTGGTTTTTCCAAGTTATTCAGGGCAATTTATGTTATTGAAGATAAAAGATTAGAGCGTACACTATTCGGCATCACCTTTAAAAATCCTGTTGGTTTAGCTGCTGGTTTTGATAAAAATGCCCAGTTGTTTAATGAATTATCTGATTTTGGCTTTGGCTTTATCGAAATAGGAACGCTTACGCCAAAACCTCAAGAGGGTAATCCAAAAAAAAGACTTTTTAGATTAGAAGCTGATAAGGCTATTATTAACCGAATGGGCTTTAATAATTTAGGAGTACTTCAAGCTGTTGAAGAATTGAAAAAAAAACATCGTGTACTTATTGGGGGTAACATTGGCAAAAATAAAGTAACACCCAATGATAAGGCTACTTTAGATTATGTATTGTGTTTTGATGCCTTATTCGACTATGTCGATTATTTTGTAGTTAATGTGAGTTCTCCAAACACTCCAGGCTTAAGAGAATTACAAGATAAGGAGCCGTTAACCGCCTTATTAAATCAATTAAAACTTCAAAACACAAAATTGGCGATCAAAAAGGCATGTAAAGAGAAGCCCATCTTATTGAAAATAGCACCTGATTTGACAAATAATCAATTGCTAGATATCATTGCTATTGTAGCTACTACAAAGATTGACGGGATTATAGCAACAAACACTACGATTAGCAGAAAAGACTTAAAATCGCATCAGCTTTTATTAGAGGAAAATGGCGGATTAAGCGGTCTTCCTTTGCGTGATCGCAGTACAGAAGTAATTCGGTTTTTAGCTGAAAAAAGTAACAAAGCATTTCCGATCATCGGTGTGGGCGGTATAAATTCTCCAGAAGATGCTTTGGAAAAATTAGATGCGGGCGCAGATTTAATTCAGTTGTGGACTGGTTTTATTTACGAAGGTCCTTCTTTGGTAAAGAAAATCAACAAAGCAATATTGAACAGAACAAAGTCTTAACAAATCCTTACTTCACCCAATAATCTACGACTAACACATCTTCTAAAAAAGGTGTTAAGAGAGCTCCAAAAGCTTGATGGTCCGGGTGCGGTAGGTAAGTGGCTCTATCAGCTTCGCTTTGAAAGGTTAAGAAAAAACAGTGTGTAAAATTTTTATTCAAATTTTCAGGACTGTTATTTAAACCCCATTCGTAGCTATAAATCTCAGAAATTTTGCTAGGTAGTTCGTGAAACGCCGCTTCTATTTCTTTAATTTTTTCAGTAGATGTACCTTTCTTGAATTGAAATAACACAACATGCCTTAATAAACCCCTATTTTCCATGACTTTTTCTTCCTGTATAACTTTCGGTTGAGCTTGTAATGCGCTATAACTTGCCAAAGTCAAAAATAAAGAAAGCCATGTAATTTTAAATGTCATGAGATGAAGTTTTTAAATTTAAGTAAATATAGAGATAATAAATTACCACAGCTTTATGCTATCTTTAGGATTTTCTAATGCATACTATAATTCAATTGAACTATCCGATTCTTTACGCTTTTGTGTTGGCCACGGCGACACTGGCAATAGCACCAGGTCCAGATAATATTTTTGTACTTACCCAAAGTATGGTTAATGGTAAAAAGAAGGGTTTGGCAACAGTGGCTGGTCTTATGACAGGTTGCTTAGTACATACCACTTTATTGGCTTTTGGAGTATCTGTTTTAATTAAAGAAAATGAAACAATTTTTCAACTCATAAAACTGTTTGGGGCGGGGTATTTATTGTTTTTAGCATATCAAGTTTTTAGGAGTCCGTCTGAAATTCAACTGAATGCTCAAGGTATTGAAGATAAAAGTCTCCTACAGCTTTTTAAACAGGGCTTTATCATGAATGTTTTAAATCCTAAAGTGACCATTTTCTTTCTGGCATTTTTTCCGGGATTTCTTTTTAGTGATGCGTTAAATACAGTTATTCAATTTTATGTATTAGGTTTTATATTTATTGCAGTGTCATTTTTAATATTTGGAGCTATCGCTGTGTTGTCGGCTTTTTTAGGGAGGTATTTAAAAGAATCACGTAAGCTTGGGTTGCTGCTAAAATGGCTTCAAATTATTGTTTTTGTTGCCATTGCTATTTATTTGGTGTTCTTATAAGTTGAATGTAATTTTTAATAAGGTATTTGGCGGTCGTCTGCCTTTATGAAGGTATCGTTTTTTTTATTTATAACTCATTAAGGGCTTTCAAATAAATAATGGTAATTTTGATACCGAGAATAAAAAATGAATGCCTGAGAAAGTTAAAATAATAGAATGTCCAAGAGATGCGATGCAGGGTATTAAGGCCTTTATTCCTACGGATGAAAAAGTAAAATACATTCAATCTTTAGTAGGTTGTGGCTTTGATACTATTGATGTAGGTAGTTTTGTGTCTGCTAAAGCTATTCCACAAATGGTAGATACTGCTGAGGTTTTGGCTCAGTTAGATATGTCGAAATCCAAAAGTAAATTATTAGCGATAGTGGCCAATGTTCGAGGGGCGGAAGACGCTGTAAAAGAGGATAAAATAGATTATTTAGGCTATCCTTTTTCTATTTCTGAGAATTTTCAGATGCGAAATACTCATAAAACAATTGTAGAATCAATTGCTATTTTAAAAGAAATTTTAGCCCTTGCGCATCAAAACAATAAAAAGGTAGTTACCTATATTTCCATGGGTTTTGGGAATCCGTATGGTGACCCTTGGAATGTGGAAATAGTAGGGGAGTGGACGGAGAAATTAGCAGCTATGGGTGTTGAAATTCTCTCTTTATCAGATACGGTGGGAAATTCAACGCCAGAGGATATTCATTATTTATTTTCTAATTTAATTCCAAAATATCCAAAGATAGAGTTTGGTGCACACTTGCATACGACGCCAACAAAATGGCACGAAAAAGTGGATGCAGCTTACCGAGCAGGTTGCCGCAGGTTTGATGGTGCTGTGCAAGGTTTTGGTGGGTGCCCAATGGCAAAAGATGAGCTTACGGGTAATATGCCTACAGAAAAAATGTTATCTTATTTCACTACGGCAAAGGCAGATACCAATGTAAACTGGATGGTTTTTGAGGCGGCTTACAATAAGGCAACTCACTTATTTTCTGCCTATCATTAACAAAAAAATTCCTCACTAGTGAGGAATTTTTTGTAATTAAAAATTGGTCTAAGCCAATACAATTTAAAAATTTAATTCTATACCGGCATAAACACCAAAGGGATGTCCGGGTCGAAGCCCAGAAGGCACTCTAGAAACTTCATAAGTTTCATTCAAAAGGTTGATTATGTTTCCGGTGATGCCCAAATAGTCATTGACACGGTATTTTCCTGAAAAATCTAGAATAAAGTTGCTGCCTACTTTTTCGTTTAAGGGGATAGCACCGGTTCCTGCTTTTGTGCGGAATTCTCCGTTGAAACGACCGCTTAAATTGAGCTCGAACTTGGTATGCTCTAAGGAAAGCATGGTGTTAAATTGGTTTTTTGTAATGTACGGTAATTCATCACCAACAGAAACTTCACCCCAGAGCTCATCGTCACTTCCAAAGTTATTTAAGAACTCCGTATCCGTATAGGTGTAGGCAAATGTTAAGGGTAAGCGAAATTTAGGATGATTTTTAAGGAAGGTATAGTTTACGAGAAACTCTATTCCTTTTACATTAACCTCTCCTGCATTGAACTGCTCTAAACTACCTGTTCCGCCTGTAGCGGCAAGATCACTGCCCAAAAGGTTGCTATAATCATTATAAAAACCAATAAGTTCACCAGAAAAACCATTAAATTGAAAACGAGAACCCAATTCAAAATTTGTACTTTCTTCCGCTTTTTCATCAACTTGACTCGTTGGTGGTGAAAAACCTTTGTGTACACCCCCAAAAAATGAAACCTGATTAAAATTGTAATTAAAACCAACTCCTGGAATTAGAATTTCAACTGAATTTTCTCTTTCAGATAGGTTTGTTCCTTGTCTTGATACATCAGTTTTTCCAAAATCAGTTCTTCCTAAATTTATATTTTCATAGCGTACACCGGGTGTTAGGGTAAGGTTTTTATATTTTAGCTTATACAAGGTGTAAGCAGCAAAAGCATTGGCATCACTTATTCTATTGGCGTCCGTTCCAGGGGTACCTGCTGAGGTTAAATTCATTTCACCTGCTATTATGTTATACCCATCTACCCATTGAAACCTATCTTCTTCATCATAGTGATAACGCAAGCCCACTTCAATATCATGGTAGGTATTTGCACCATTCCAATGGTAATCAAGCTTTGTCTGAATTCCTTTTGAAATGTATTTTCTGTTATTGGCCTTTACAAAAATAGCATCATCGCCAGTAGTAGCGTTACCACTAACAATATCAAAATAGCTAGAAAATTCTGAAGGACTTTCGAGAATAGAAGAAATACCTTCTTGAACCCCATTTACAGCTACCTTATCTAGTTTGTACCAGTTTCTGCTAAAGCCATTGTAATAGGCGGTTGTTGCGATACTGAAATAATCATTAAAATTAAAACTATGGGTGGCCATTATTTGAATATGGTCTGCCGTCATTTCGTCATTTTGCGATCCAGCATAGCGCCGAAATGGGGTGCTTTCAAAATCCGCATCCGTTAGCCCTAGGTAGGTTTCATCAGAAACTTCATCAGCATATTGAAATTTTACTTCAAGGTATTGCGGTAATTTTGCATCTTTTCCAGAATTTATTCTAAATTTTCCAACTACTTCATTTTTATCAAAACCAGTATTTCCGCCACCATCAAGATTTTTAAATCCGTCTGAATTAAAATTTAAATATTCTACCATATATCCAAATTTTTCTTTGCTTTCTCCTATGGCAGCATGTAATCTTCCGCTATTAAAACTCCCATAATTTGCGGATACTTTGGCGTTGAACGTAGTTGGGATTTGTGTAGAAATTAAATTAATGGCACCACCAGTAGTAAAAGGGCCGTATTGCACTTGACTGCTTCCTTTTAAGATTTCAACCGCATGCATTCGAGCCACGGATGGGAAATAATAAGCAGCTGGTGCACTATAAGGTGCAGGGGCAATTAAAACACCATCTTCCATAAGCGAAATTTTAGCACTGCGCTCAGGTGAGGTACCTCTTAAACTTATATTAGGTCGCAAACCAAAACCGTCTTCTTCGTAGATAGTAACCCCTGGAACACTTCGTAAAACACGATTGATGTCTGTATAGTTAAACTTTTTTATCTCTTTTGGTGAAATGTAGTAGGCAGAACCCGTTCTGTTTCTTGCTTGAAATTTACTACCTAAAATGGTATTCGCAGATAAAACTACTTCTTTTAGTTGTATTATTTGAGCGGTACTGTCCTGTGACGCCTGTGCTGCTGTTTTATTTTGTGCATGTAAAAATGCGATGGTGAAAAAAAGAAAAACGGAAAAAAGAATCTTATTATGCATTTATTTAGACTTATTAAAAATAATATTTGAATTTTTCTGCAAATTTAAGACAGAAATCAACATCTTCAAAACTTATTTAGAATAAATAAAAATAGTTTTTCAAATTTAATTTTATTCCATTGGTTGCCAAGTTTTTAAAGGTTTACGCGCTCTTGTGAAATTTTAATCTGCCTTAGAATAAGCCTATTTTTTTTATTTTTTAGAATACTATATTATTAGGAGTTCTTAAAAAAGTACATGAAGTAGATGACTGACTAGTATTTAAAAAAAGCATTTAATAGCTTGTGAAAATGTAGTATATTTGCACGCAATTAATACATAATTGCTATGCAAGCACATCTTAATAAAATAGTTGGAGAAGGTCTTACTTACGATGACGTACTTTTAGTTCCAGCCTATTCTGAAGTACTTCCAAGAGAAGTCAACATTCAGGCAAAATTTACACGAAATATAACCATTAATGTTCCTATAGTTTCTGCTGCGATGGATACTGTAACCGAATCTAAAATGGCCATTGCTATGGCGCAAGAAGGTGGAATTGGTGTTTTACATAAAAACATGTCCATCGAACAGCAAGCCATGAAAGTTCGTAAAGTAAAAAGAGCAGAAAGTGGGATGATCATCGACCCAGTTACACTGCCTTTAGAGGCTCTTGTCGGCGATGCTAAAGCAAATATGAAAGAGTACGGGATAGGAGGAATTCCTATTGTTGCAGCCGATGGAAAATTAATCGGAATTGTAACCAACAGAGATTTGCGCTTTGAAAAAAATAATGATCGCCCAATTTCAGAGGTCATGACTACCGAAAATTTAGTCACGGTAAGTGAAGGTACATCCTTAGAACAAGCCGAAGTTATTTTACAGGAAAATAAGATTGAAAAACTACCAGTAGTTGACAAAAACTACAAATTGGTAGGCTTAATTACCTTTAGAGATATTACAAAACTTACCCAAAAACCCATGGCAAACAAAGACCAATACGGTCGATTGCGTGTGGCTGCAGCTTTGGGAGTCACTGGAGATGCTGTTGAACGTGCTGAAGCTTTAGTCCATGCCGGTGTTGATGCTGTTGTTATCGATACGGCACACGGACATACGAGAGGGGTTGTTGAGGTCTTGAAGAAGGTAAAAGCGAGGTTTCCGGATTTAGAAGTGATTGTTGGGAATATTGCAACTGGGGAAGCGGCCAAATATTTAGTAGCTGCCGGTGCTGATGCGGTTAAAGTCGGAATTGGTCCAGGTTCTATTTGCACCACAAGAGTTATTGCTGGCGTTGGTTTTCCCCAATTTTCCGCTGTTTTAGAAGTTGCTGCTGCTATAAAAGGTAGCGGTGTTCCTGTTATTGCTGACGGTGGAATCCGTTATACAGGAGATATTCCAAAAGCAATTGCAGCAGGTGCAGATACCGTAATGTTAGGCTCTTTACTGGCAGGGACGAAAGAATCTCCAGGTGAAACCATTATATACGAAGGACGAAAATTTAAATCGTATCGTGGAATGGGTTCTGTAGAAGCCATGAAGCAAGGCTCTAAAGATCGTTATTTTCAAGATGTTGAAGACGATATCAAAAAACTAGTACCAGAAGGTATTGTAGGTCGTGTTCCTTATAAAGGGGATTTGTTCGAGAGCATTCATCAATTTATTGGCGGACTCAAAGCGGGTATGGGTTATTGCGGAGCAAAAGATATTTCTACCTTGCAGGAAACTGGTAGATTTGTAAAAATTACCGCAAGTGGAATTAATGAAAGCCATCCGCACGATGTAACCATAACCAAAGAATCACCAAATTATAGTAGATAATAGGTAATTGAAAAGAGGCTTTTTTAGCCTCTTTTTTTATTTTTAATAGATTTAAAAGAGTAAAGATGAAATCTGTTGTACCCTCAAAATGGCTTTATAAGCATATCAATGATCCAGACATCTTAATTTTAGATGCAAGCTTAGCTAATCCTATTTCTGGTGAAGTTTCGAAATTCGCCGACAAATGTATTCCAGGGTCCCGCTTCTTCGATTTAAAAAATAATTTTTCGGATAAGAATAGTCCATTTCCGAACATGCTACCAACGTCTGAAGATTTTCAAAAGGAATGTAGAAAATTAGGCATTAATACAACGAGTAAACTCGTTATTTACGATAATTTAGGGGTGTATTCCAGTCCCAGAGTTTGGTGGATGTTTAAAGCAATGGGGCACGATAATGTAGCCGTTTTAGATGGTGGATTACCAGATTGGATTGCTAATGGATATCCAATAGAAGAAATACATAAGGATAAAAAAATTACACTGGGTACTTTTGAAGCTTGTTATCAAAAGGCTTCAGTGGTAGATTTTGAAATGATAACTTCAAACATTAAAGAACAAAAAGCGTTGGTTATTGATGCGCGATCTGAGGGCAGATTTAAGGGCACAGCACCTGAACCAAGAGCTGAATTAAAAAGTGGTCATATCCCCAATTCCATAAATATTCCCTATGAAAAAGTGTTGGACAATGGAAAGTTTAAGACGGCATCAGAATTGGCATTAATTTTTGATAAAGAACGCTACGCAGAGCAACCCTTGATATTCAGTTGCGGATCGGGCTTAACAGCATGTATTATTCTATTAGCAAGCGAATTAGTGGTATCGAATAAGAAAGCAGTTTATGATGGTTCTTGGACGGAGTGGACACAGAAAGTGAATTAATTAGGGGGTATAAAAAAAGCTATCCACCGATAGCCTTTATTTGTATATTTCAAGAATATTTTTTATTTCTTTACATACTCATCCCATTTTTTTTGTTTATGAATGTCGTCACCAAAATATGTAGCGATTTGTAAAAAAGCATCTGGCTTTTGATAGCCTGGTACTGGTGATAACATATTCAATTTTTCATCTAAAAAAATAGTAGTAGGGTAACTTAATTTTCCTTGCATTAAAGCAGCAGCAAACTCGTGGTAGCCACTTCTTCCAGAAGCCACAAATTTAAATGTTTTCCCTTTAAATTCAATTGGTTCTTTGCCTTCACCATCTAATTTCACCATGTAAAAGTTCTTTTCCATATAGCGGGCAACTTCAGGATTTTGAAAGGTATCCTTATCCATTTTTTTACACCAGCCACACCAATCCGTATACACATCCACGAAAATTTTCTTAGGGTTTTTGTCGGTTTCTGCTAGTTTTACCGCTTCAGCCCAAGAAAGCCATGTAACTTCTTGTGCTTGTATCCCGAATGAACCAAAAACAAGAAACAACAAAGAAGAGATGCAAATTATTTTATTTGAAATTGTATTCATGGGATTACATTTTTTGTTTAGTCTTATCACTGTAACAAACCTAACGTTTTATTCTTGTTTTTATTTTTAAAGCTTTCATAATATTGATGATTTATGAAATGCAAAAATCCTGCCGAGGCAGGATTTTTTTAAATATCGATCAGTTATTTCGCAATTGCTTTTTCTTTTTTCGCAGTGAATAAATTTTTAACATCAACTTGATGATGAATAATATCTTCAAAAGTTTCGCGTTCCCGAATTAAAACGGCTTCACCCTTATGCCATAAAACTTCTGCTGGTCTAAACCTACTATTGTAATTGCTTGCCATGGTAAAACAATAGGCTCCAGCATTTTTGAAGGATAAAATATCGCCTTCGGTTATTTCGCTTATTCTACGGTTACTTGCAAATGTATCTGTCTCGCAAATATACCCTACCACAGAATAATACCGTTCTCTACCTTCTGGGTTCGAAATATTTTCAATGCCGTGGTATGATCCATAAAGCATAGGCCTAATGAGATGGTTAAAGCCTGAATCAATACTTGCAAAAACTGTTGAGGTGGTTTGTTTCACCACATTTACTTTGGCTAAAAAATATCCAGATTCGCTCACTAAAAACTTTCCGGGCTCAAAAGCAAGGGTTAATTCTTTACCGTAGGAAGCACAAAAAGCATTAAATTTTTCAGATAATTTTTTACCTAATTCCTCAATATTGGTTTCAATATCTCCGTCTTTATAAGGTACTTTAAATCCACTTCCAAAATCTATAAAATCTAAATTTTTAAAATTTGTTGCCGTTTCAAAAAGTATTTCAGAAGCATAAAGGAAGACATCAATATCTAAGATATCACTTCCCGTATGCATATGAATACCGTTAATATTCATCTTTGTTAATTGTACAATGCGCAATAAATGCGGTATTTGGTGAATGCTAATCCCAAATTTAGAATCGATGTGACCAACAGAAATATTTGAGTTTCCTCCAGCCATGACGTGAGGATTAATTCGAATACAAACGGGAATATTTGGGTTTCTACTTCCAAATTGCTCTAAAACAGACAGGTTGTCTATATTAATGCGAACTCCGAGCTGTGCTGCTTCTTCTATTTCTTCTAAGGATACTCCATTTGGGGTAAAAATTATATCTTCAGGTTTAAAACCAGCTAATAAACCCAGTTGCACTTCTTGAATAGAAACCGTATCTAATCCGCTTCCTAAACTATTCATTAATTTTAAAATAGTAATATTTGACAAGGCCTTAGCTGCATAATTCAATTGCAATTTTTTAACGCCACTGAAAGCACTGGTGAGTCGGTTAAACTGAGCTATAATTTTTTCTGAATCATACACATAAACAGGATCCCCGTAGGTTTTTGCAATGTTCAATAAATCGGTATTCGTCATTAGGTTATAATTTTAAGCAAATCTAGGTTACTTCTTGGTTTTGAACAAAATTAAACTACAAATAATCAAAATACAACAAAATGTTATATTTGTAACATTTTCTTTTTGTACAGCCCAAAATCAAATTGTAATTTTATGAGAAAACAAATGATGTACTTGCCTCTATTTCCTTTGCAGTCTGTTTTCTTTCCTGGTGAAAAGATTCCGCTTCATATTTTTGAAACGAGATACCGTCAACTAATACTTGATTGTAAGGATGAAGCGATGAATTTTGGTATTCCCGTCTACCTAGAGACACTCATGAATTATGGTGTTGAGGTACAGCTAGAAGATATTAGTCAGCTGTATCCTGGCGGTGAAATGGATATTATTTGTACAGCGAAACGAGTATTTAAGTTGGTAAGCTTTGATACAACCATGACTTTAAAACCTTATGCTGGAGGAGAAGTTATTTTTCTAGAGAACACAAATAATGATGTTTTGGAGGAAAAAGACAAGGTCATTGAAGCGATTGAAACACTTTATTTTTTAATGGAAATCCCCTCGAAATCCATTGTCTCTGAAAATTTCAATAGTTTTAGTTTAGCTCATAAAATTGGACTCTCTAAAATTCAGGAATATGGGCTTTTACAAATTACAAGTGAACAGGAACGTCTTATGTATATCCAAAAGCATCTGCAACAAGTGATCAGCGTATTGAAAGAAGTCAACAGGACGAAAGCGGTAATTCAATTAAATGGACATTTTAAAAACTTTGATCCTTTAAATTTTGAAAATTTTAAGATTTAAAGCAAGTTTCACTTATTTTTTTATGCAACAACTTTTTATTTCATTAGGGTAATTAGTATTGGTTTGTTATTTTTGTGCCAATTAATAAAGACACGATTTACTTATGAATCTTCACGAATATCAAGGAAAAGAAATTTTAGCAAGTTTTGGGGTACGTATCCAACGTGGTATTGTCGCTCATAATGCCAAAGAAGCAGTAGAAGCTGCAAAACAATTAACTGAAGAAACAGGAACTGGTTGGCACGTTATAAAAGCCCAAGTTCATGCAGGTGGCCGTGGAAAAGGTGGTGGTGTTAAATTAGCTAAAAACCTGAAAGAAGTAGAAGAAATTGCTGGACAAATCATCGGAATGAACTTAATTACACCTCAGACTTCTGCTGAAGGAAAAAAAGTTCATCAAGTTTTAGTGGCTGAAGATGTGTATTATCCTGGTGCAAGTGAGACTAATGAATTCTATATGTCTGTTTTATTAAACAGAGGTACAGGAAGAAATATGATTATGTATTCTACCGAAGGGGGAATGGATATTGAAGAAGTTGCAGAACACACACCACACTTGATTTTTACAGAAGAGATAAATCCAGCAACAGGATTATTACCTTTTCAAGCTCGTAAAATAGCTTTTAACCTAGGTTTGTCGGGTATGGCCTTTAAAGAAATGACCAAGTTTGTGGCCTCTTTATATAAAGCTTACGAAGAAAGTGATTCTAGTATGTTCGAAATCAATCCAGTATTAAAAACTTCGGATGATAAAATTATGGCAGTGGATGCTAAAGTATCCATCGACGATAATGCCCTATATAGAAGAAAGCAGTATGCGGAAATGCGCGATTTACGTGAAGAAAACCCTGTTGAAGTAGAAGCGAGAGGCTTGGGTTTAAACTATGTGGATTTAGATGGTAACGTAGGTTGTATGGTGAACGGAGCTGGTTTAGCCATGGCTACTATGGATTTAATTAAGCAAGCCGGTGGTGAACCTGCTAACTTTTTAGATGTTGGTGGCACAGCAGATGCTGCTCGTGTAGAAGCTGCTTTTAAATTAATTTTAAAAGATCCAGCTGTAAAAGCAATCTTGATTAATATTTTTGGTGGTATTGTTCGTTGTGACCGTGTTGCGCAAGGTGTAATTGATGCGTACAAAAACATGGGAACCATAAACGTGCCTATTATCGTACGTTTACAAGGTACTAATGCTGATGTAGCAAAAGAATTAATCGATAATTCGGGATTAGATGTACAATCGGCCGTACAATTCAAAGAAGCTGCTGACAAAGTAAAAGCGGTATTGGCTTAAGTATTTGTCGAAAGTCAATTGTCGAATGTTGAAAGGTTATAAAAAGAGCGCTGTTTGCGAAAACAGCGCTCTTTTTTGTTTTGGGATTTTGTAAGGTCGGAGTTTGTCGAATATACCGGAGTGTTGGGGTATAGTGCCCCTTGTGCTAATTTTTGATAGGTATTACAATATTTTTTTTATTCTAGACATCATCACTTTTTAATCGTTTTCTTTATAACTGTACGTGAATGTTCTAAAAACGCCAACACAGTAAGACCATGGTTTCCAGACAAAATAGGTTCATAAAGTATGGTCAAAATGTGCGTTATGAACGATAAGATTTCTGAATCTATTATCAAACAATATTTGACTTTTGACTTTCAGCATTAAGACTTGTAACTCACTTCTTCTTATTCTTATAAGTTCCGTGAACCACATTTTTATCCACTTTTTTCTGTTGTTTGGCTTTAAAATCTGGATCGTATCTTTTTTTAGCTGGTGCAATTTTTTTTGAAGCCGATGGATTGGATTTTTTACTCACTGGTGTAGCCGTTTTTTTAAATTTAGCTAAGGTTACATCGGTGTCTTTGGGATTTTCTTTTGTACCTCTAAAGTGAATGACCAAACCGTTTAAGAAATTTCTCAGAATTTGATCGCCACATTCCATATAATTGGGATGGTCTTCTTTTCTAAAAAAAGCACCTAATTCAGCTTTCGATATTTTAAAATCAACCAAGGTTAAAATCTCTACAATTTCATCGTCTCGTAACATTAAAGCCACTCGTAACTTCTTTAAAACATCATTATTTGTCATCTGTTTTGTTTTTTCTGCAAGGTAGTGTAAATGTAATAATGTATCAATGTGACCATATTATATTTTGAAAACGTGTTGATTTAAAGATTTGAAAATGCTGTCATAAAACTTAATGGTAAGTCAAATCGGATCATTTCATTAAATAAATGACAAAAAGACAGTTGACTACCGATGAAAAGCGACAAAAAGGCGCATTTTTTTAGGTGGTACGTAAATTGTTTATACTAATTCAAATAAATGTTTAATTAAAAAATCAAAATTATGAGTATAGCACATAAAAACACCGTTTCGTTTCCAGCATTTATGAATGAATTAATGAAACCAGATTGGTTGGGCGGGGCTGAAGTTACGCAGGGCAAGCTTCCTGCCGTTAATATTAAAGAAGCAGAAACAGGGTATCAATTAGAACTAGCTGTTCCCGGAAGAAAAAAAGAAGATTTTAGTATTGAGGTTGATAATGAAGTTTTGACCATTTCAGCGGAAGTTAAAAATGAAATCAGTTCTGAAAATGAAGTACATAAGGTGAAATTCACACGCAAAGAGTTTTCATTATCCGCTTTTAAAAGAGCTTTTACCTTACCAGAAACAATCAATACAGAAAAGATTGAGGCTTCTTACGAAGACGGAATTTTAAGTTTTAAACTTCCAAAAAAAGAAGAAGCATTACCTAAAGCTAAACGAATGATCGAATTAAGCTAGGGGCTTACAAAATTGTGCATTGCACAATATTTTCATAATAGTTGGTTTAGATGGGTTGATGGAAGGCGTCTTAATTAGTGATAATTAGGGCGCTTTTTTGTTCTAAAAAACAACAAAATTAGCATTAGTCTATGGGCTGGTCTAAAATCGCTAAACAAGTGATAATTCCTTCTAAAAAATTCCCAATTCTTAAATTTTCATTAGGCGCATGAATATTGTTATCTGGGTTTGGAATTCGAATAGAAACCGCTGGAATATCTAGCGTAGTAATAAAGGGCGACATGGGTTGGGATCCACCCGTAGTGCGCATATTGACCGTTTGCTCGCCAAAAACCTTTTCCATGGCTTTGTTTAATAAATGGCCTATAGGGGAATCCATCGGCGTTCTAAATGGCTTTGAGCCTAATTTATAGGTGAACGAGGCTAATTTTGGGTGTAGTTTACGTTCTTCTGCTGTTGGGATAGCATCGACCAAATAATAACCGCTATCTGAAATATACTTTCTTAAAGATTCCATTAATTTTTTTCCATCAGATTCGGGCACTAATCGCATGTCTATTTCCGTAATCACTTCAGAAGGGATAATGGTTCTTACTTCATCACCAACCCAAGCGGCATTTAATCCTCGAATATTTAAGGATGGGTATTGCAAGGCTTCTTGATAGGTATCGCCCACAGCATCTGATTTTGAAGTTCCAATTCGCACTAGAATACTCTCTTTGCTTTCGGGAACGTTGTTTATTTCTTCTTTATCCTTTTCACTTAATGAAATACCGTCATAAAAACCGGGTAAGGTAACACGACCGTTTTCATCTTTTAAACCCGCAATAAGTCTAGCCGTTTCAAAAACTGGGTTGGGTGCAAAATTTCCGTATTGTCCACTATGTAGTGGAGCATAAGAACCAAAGGTTGTTAGTTGAGCGGTGGCAATACCTCGAGCGCCGTACGTTAATGTGGGTAAGTTCGATACGTGTCGTGTGCCATCCATAATAAAAAGCATATCTGCGGCTAAAACTTCTTTGTTGTCGCGTACCGCTTGTGGTAATGTTGGCGAGCCCATTTCCTCTTGAAAATCCATAATCACTTTCACATTAAAAGCAGGCTTAATTCCTTTTTTATGTAGTATTTGCAAGGCGCTTATTAGCGACATGGCTGGCCCTTTAGAGTCTGATGAAGATCGCGCGAAAATTCGCCAATCAGGATGGTATTCTGTTTTTAATTTCGTAATATCAATAGTTTTCCATTCGCCATTTTGTTTTTCTTTTAAAACTGGTTTAAAAGGAGATGGTTGATCCCAAGCCGCGGAATCTACCGGCTGCCCATCAATTTGTAAATAAAATAAGACGGTTTTCGCTTTTTTATGATATTTTTTTTCTGCAAAAAGTACAGGAACGCCTGTATTTGTGATTGTTTTAGTTTCAAATCCTAAATCCGTAAATATTGTTTTACAAGCTTGTAAATTATTTTCAATTTGATCTGGATAATGACCATCATTAGGAATTTCTAAAAACGAAATATATTCAAAAATAGCATTAGGGAAAGCCTTTTCCGCTTCCGCATATATATCGGTTTTTGATAATTTTTGGGTATAACCAATACAACTAAAAATAAAGAAGGCACAGATGAAAGTGTACGGTATTTTGGATGTTTTCATAATGATTATTCTTTGGTGGTATTAAGCCATGTGTACTAAAAACAAGTTCAAAAAGTAGATTGGTTTAGAAGTTTATAATCTAGCTTCATTGTTTTCTCCAACCATCCAACTTTAAACAAGAAGCCCTTCAAACCTTTTTTTACTCCTGGCTTTGTAACATTTTTATTTCGTCTCTTAATTTAGCAGCCTGCATAAAGTCTAATTCTTTAGCCGCTTTTTCCATATCTTTTCGTTTGCCTCGAATCAATTTTTCAATTTGCTCCTTGGTTAGATATTCCAAATCGGGTTCAGCCGCTCGCGCTACTTCTTTTTCAAAGTGATAGGTAGAAACCGAATTTTTAGATAAAACGTTATCCAAACTTTTATTCAAAGCTTTGGGCACTACATTGTGTTTAGTATTGTACGCAATTTGTTTTTCACGTCGGTAATTCGTTTCATCCATCGTATTTTGCATGCTGTTTGTAATTTTGTCAGCATACATAATGGCTTTCCCATTCAGGTTTCTAGCAGCTCTACCAACCGTTTGGGTTAGGGATCTGTTGCTTCTTAAAAAACCTTCTTTATCAGCATCTAAAATCGCTACTAATGACACTTCAGGTAAATCTAGTCCTTCTCGCAATAAATTCACACCGATGAGCACATCAAAAATACCTTTCCGTAAATCTTGCATTATTTCTACTCTTTCTAAAGTATCTACGTCACTATGAATATAGCGGCAACGTATATTTATGCGGTCTAAATATTTCGCTAATTCCTCAGCCATTCTTTTGGTGAGTGTAGTGACCAAGGTACGTTCGTCCTTTTCAGTACGCTGCTGAATTTCTTCCACTAAATCATCTATTTGATTTAGGCTTGGACGCACTTCAATAATAGGGTCTAAAAGTCCGGTGGGACGTATAATTTGCTCCACATAAACACCTTGACTCAGCTGTAGTTCGTAATCCGCTGGGGTGGCACTTACATAAATTACTTGATTTTGTAAGGCTTCGAACTCTTCAAATTTTAAGGGACGATTGTCCATCGCAGCAGGTAAGCGAAAGCCGTATTCCACTAAATTTTCTTTTCTAGAGCGATCACCTCCATACATGGCATGCACTTGGGAAATGGTCACGTGACTTTCATCCACAACCATTAAATAATCATCAGGAAAATAATCTAAAAGGCAAAAAGGTCTTGTGCCAGGTTCACGTCCGTCTAAATACCGTGAGTAATTTTCAATACCTGAACAATAGCCTAATTCTCTAATCATTTCTAGATCAAAATTGGTTCGTTCTTCCAAGCGTTTTGCTTCCAAGGGCTTACCAACCTCCTTGAAAAAATCGATTTGTTTAACTAAATCATCTTGAATTTGATGAATGGCATTTTGTAGAATATCGGGAGAGGTCACAAACATATTTGCCGGATATATGTTGATATTCTCGTAGCTTTCTAAGGTTTTATTTTTTAAAGGATCAAAAGCTTCAATTTCTTCAATTTCATCACCAAAAAAATGAATTCTAAACGCATAATCAGCATAACTTGGGAAAACATCGACCACATCGCCTTTCACGCGAAAATTTCCATTTCTAAAATCTGCCGTAGTTCTAGAATATAGGCTTTGTACTAACTGATGTAAGAATTTCGTTCTTGAAATTACTTGATCTTTTTGTATAGAAATCACATTTTTTTGAAACTCCACAGGGTTACCAATACCATATAAACAAGAAACAGAAGCGACCACAATCACATCTCTTCGACCTGATAAAAGGGATGATGTCGTGCTTAGCCGCAGCTTTTCAATATCTTCATTAATCGACAAATCTTTTTCGATATACATTCCTGAGCTAGGGATATAAGCCTCGGGTTGGTAGTAGTCATAATAAGACACAAAATATTCAACGGCATTTTCAGGAAAAAACTGTTTAAATTCAGAATACAGCTGTGCCGCTAAAGTCTTATTGTGCGCTAAAACTAAGGTGGGTTTTTGTACTTCTTCAATCACATTAGCCACCGTAAATGTCTTGCCAGAACCGGTAACACCTAATAGGGTTTGGTATTTTTCTTTGGTGTTTAAACCATGCACCAGTTCCTTAATCGCATTGGGCTGATCTCCTGTGGGTTTGAATTCTGATACTACCTTAAACTTCATCCGTTGCTATCAATTTTTTATTGGTCAGATGTAATTCGCCTTTTGTTTCGGCTCATTGCACCTAGTAAAATTACAAAAGGCGGTACAATTAAAATACTACTAAAGCTAAAACATTTAACTCCACTTATCTTTTGAGTGCAAAATGCCCTTTAAAAACGCGACCATCCTCTAAATTTACTTTAAACCAATAATCCGAGGCTGGTAGCGTTTGGCCATTAGAAATTCCGTTCCAGCCTTTGTCGTTTGGAGTAATACTAGCTACTAAATTTCCAAACCGGTTGAAAATAGCAATTTCACTATTCGGTTGAAATACTTCAACTCCTATTACTTGCCAGAAATCATTATAACCATCTCCATTTGGAGTAAAGAATTTTGGGTAACCGATAACAGCTATTTTTTCTTCCCTAATTCCGCATCCAAATTTATCTTGAATATATAGGGTACTAGAACCAGCAGGTACATTAAAGAATTTTGGGGTGTCTTGGTAGTTCATACCATCCATAGAATATTCGTAATCACCGTCACCACTAACAAAAATCTCTACGGTGTTATTGTCTGAAATGTCTTTAATCTCAATATTTCTGATACTTGCTTTATTGGATGGATTTACCACAAAATTCATTCGATTTGTACAGTTTATAGGATTTGTTGCGGTGTTGTAAGTATACCCTAATTCTAAAATATAATCCCCTACTTCGCTAATGGTTAATACCTGTGTATTTCCTATTTCAATTTCGTTTGTGTCCAACCATTTATAGGTGTCAAAACCAGAGGGTGCGGTGACCACTAGTGGGTTGCCATCTGTGCATAGGTAATGGGTTTCTGGAAAGACAATTTTAGGCGTTGGGTTTACAATCAATTCTACTTCATCTACACCCAAACATTCATTTGCATTTTCTAAACGAACAAACAGTCTGGTAGATTCGGTAAGAAAGTTTCCAGAAATAGCATTTTGCTCTGTGGCAACATCTTCAAGACTCGCATAAAAGGTAGCGTCAATAGTAGGGTAATTGGTTTGTTTAATTTCTTCCAAATCGAAAACACCTTCTAATTTTGGATCATCTGGATTACTTTCACAGGTATAAAACGGACTTTGAGCATTTAAACCTACCGTGGTTGCTTGGATTCTAATTTCGACCTCACCATTTGTTGAGCATCCTAGACCACTTGTTGCTTGATAGTAGATGGTTTGGTTAAATGCTGTGGTATTTACATATGCAACGGGATTAGAAATTGGATCGTTATTGGCTAATGCTGTGGCATTTTCATAAAATAAAAATGTAAAACTATTGGCATTAGCGGTAAACAAATAGGCCTGTTGTAAATTAATAGTAGTGATACCATCAGAAGGGTTTATTTCATCGGCATCACATTGCACAAGGGTGAGAAGCCCAGAAGGTGGCACCGGGTTCACCTCAATAGTTGATTCACCAATTATAGGGCAATCTTTAGGATCTGGAAGTGTAATTTCTAGCTTGTATTTTCCTGCATCTGTTAATGCTGCGGTGTTAATTTCAAGATAATAGTTGGTATTAGCGATAGGGATACCATCTTTTTCCCATTGGTATACGGCACCTGGAAAGTTATCTGCTTCTAAAATAAAACCATCGTTTTCGCAAACAGTTAAGGACGAACTCGTGGTGCCATCGGGGTTTTTGATTAGATCTGTCTTATTAAAAAAAGATTGTATAAAGGGGGGAAGTCCTTGTGTGGCATTTCTACCCTGTAAAGAAACGGCATTGTGTTGATAGTTTGCAGCGGCTCCTTTTTCGCTCGGATTGTTTATGACACTTAAAAAAGCCAGACCCTCCGTATAACTAATTGGATTGGTTCTGTAAATTTTTCCGTTTTCAGCCATTTGCAAAGCACCACGGTAGGCTTTACGCTCGTCGATAACTACTGCCGATGCGGCAATATCGGCTGCTGTAATATCGTATTGAATTAAAGAAGCACTACTATTTTCGCTGTTATTATCATGGCTATTTAAATATAAGAAACGATTATTACTAGAAAATTCAACACCATAGGCTACTTGATTCTGTGTAGGATTTTGAAGGTAGGTTTCATTTGATAAAATTCCAGTCGCTGCATCAAAATCATATAGATAAAGACCGTCATTTGCGTTGGCACTCGCCATTTTGGTCCCGTCAGCAGATAATTTTAAATACCCTCTTCCATCGGCAACAAATAAATTAGGAAACGTATTTTTAACGGGGTTTGTTACGATACCTTTACTGTTAACTTCGTAGCAGTAATAGGTGTTATAAACCCCATTATTACCTTCATTTGCTAGGGTAATTATCCAAATAGATTTCTCAAAACAATCTTTGATGACGCCTGTAATTTTTTCGGAAGTATCTAGTAAGAGATTACTATTTTTTCGAATAATTGCACCTTCTCCAAAGTTTAATGATATATCTAAAATGGAGTAGTTAAGACCATAATCAGGATCATTGTCGCCAACTGAGGTATCTACCGTAAAAATATAATAGAGATTTGGATTTTCTGGTTGGGGTACCATAATCGCCGATTGTGTGCTCGACGGGTCTCCATAAAGTCCAGTACCGTTTTGAACAATCCGGTGGTTTTTATTGTAAACTGTAATACCATCCGTATACGCCAAAAGTTGACCATTACTATCTGATATGGAGGTGCAGCCTTCAACAGTATTCAGATTACCGTCGGTAAGTGCTGTAACACTGCCATCCGCATTAAAACGAATACCCGCATTTTCTCCAAAATACCAATTTGCTGTTTCACCTTGTGCTACTACAGTGGTCACAAGAAATAATGCAATTAAGAATAAAAAGTAGTTTTTTTTCATCCGTTGCTGTTTATTTGATTAGCGAACAGATATATATCGTCAATAGATATATTGTGAAATTTCAATTTTTTCTGATACCTCATTTCATAGCGTTTCTCGAACGCTACAAGATACTACAAATCTCTTTTCTTTAATAATGCATAAGACAAATAAATGAAAATAGCCGTCCAAGCGAGAACAATCATCAACTCATACCAGTGTACACCATAGTTGAGTTCTAATTTTACCCCCATTTGCTGAGAAGCTGCTTGTACTGCTTTAAGTCTTGAAAAGGGCTCTTTAATTAAATTAAACATGGCATTTAATGGAAAAAAGCTCATGATGGTATCGGTAGTTTCGCCATCAAATAATTTCCATCGAATCATGCCTCGAACAAAACCTTCAAGTATTTGCCATAGAATTAGAAAGCCAAGAGCAAAGGCAGACCTTTTCACTAAGATGCCCAAAAACAAGCAAAATGAAAAGAAGCCCATTAGTTTTACAAAGAAGGCAACTAGAAATTCTAAATCGGATACAATAATGGAAAATTCCATGAAATCAGAATAAATAAACCCTAGAATAAGTGATACTAAAAAAACGAAAACAGTAGATATTAAGGATAAACTTACGACTGTTAAGAATTTAGAGAGAATAAATTCTTTTTTCGAGAGCCCATCAATCAAGTTTTGCTTGATGGTTTTATTGCTATACTCGTTCGCCATCATCGAAACGATAACAATCGCCAAAAACAGCTTAAAAAATGCGGTAATAAAAGTATTAAAATGCCAGATGTATGGAAAATTAAAAATCCCTTGGTCCGCTAAATGAAATTGAATAGGTCCAAAATCAAATTTTATAGCAGCTACTAGGGCAATAGTGGTTAAAAGAAAAAAGTACGATATAATTAAAACTTTACTAGCTCTGTTGTTCCAAAGTTTAATCAATTCTATTTGTAATAAACGTTTCATTTAAAGAGTTTTTGGTTTTTTGGAATAGATTAGTTTATGGTGTTTTTGGTTAAACTTAGAAATTGATCTTCTAAGCTTGCTCTTCTTTTTGATAAATGCGATAGAATAATTCCTTTATCAAAAAGCAATTTATTTAATTCCTCAGGATTAATTTCTTCCTTTAAAATAGCAGTAATTAAACCATCATGAATTTTAACCTCGCTAAAACTCTTATTTTCTTTTAAAAAATCGAGTAATTCCTTTTCTTTCTTTGCCCTCAACTCAAAAAAACCATGACTCGCTAACATGGTATCAACGCTACCCGAATATAATTTTTTACCATTTCTAAGGATCACAACATGGCTGCAGACCTTTTCTACTTCATCTAATAAATGCGATGCTAATAGTATGGTAGTACCTTCGGCAGCTATTTTTAGTATGATTTCTCTAATTTGATGAATTCCTTGAGGATCTAATCCATTCGTAGGTTCATCTAAAATTAAAATTTCAGGATCATTGAGTAGGGCAGAAGCAATAGCTAGTCGTTGTTTCATTCCCAAAGAATAGGTAGAAAACTTACTATTTTTACGATCCAATAGTCCGACGATCTCTAATTTTTCTTCAATTTTTGTTTCTGAAACTTCTTTTATTTTACAGACCAATTTTAAATTTTGGACTGCCGTCATATAAGGATAAAAATTAGGTCTTTCTATGATGGCTCCTACTTTCTTCAAGGCATCATGTGTTGTGGTATTCCCATCAAACCAACTGAAGTTTCCCGATGTCTCGTTGACGACATTTAAAACAATACCTAAAGTGGTCGATTTACCGCTGCCATTGGGCCCTAAAATACCATAAACATTACCTTTTTCAATAGTAAACGACAAATCGTTTACAGCGGTCAGAGCACCAAATTTTTTCGTGAGCTTATTTACAGTAAGTATCGTTTCCAATGAGAAAGGTTTTTAGGTTGTTTAGGTAAGACGATGAATAGCCTTAATTGTTACACTAAACTTTAAAAAACAATTTATTCAGTAGAGAAATTTAGTGGAAATTTTCTCTTTGTACCTAAGGAGTTTTAAGTGATGATATTTTAATTATACAGACGTAGCCTGCAGTTTAATTTTGATTTACTCTGTAGGTTATTCTTCGGTTTGTAATAACAGATTTAGGACCTAAGGTTAGTGCTACTTGATCTGAAATTGTTTGCCCGCAGATAAAGGTATTGCTGGTCAAGATGACTCTATACATCGTTCCATTTTTATCTAGACCAGGTGTGATTACAGTTAATGAAGTAGTGTTTACACCACTATATTCCGGGCCATTCACAAGGTCTGTAAAAATACTACCGCCATTTACACTTACTTGCCATTGGTAGATATCTGTTCCGTTTTCTGTGATATTAAAATTTCCATTAGAACCCACAAAAATGTTTTGATTGCTAGGTGCAATACTAATGGAGGGTGCATTACCCGTCTCTTGGAAATCGAAAGTCCCATTGGTATCCATATCTGCTGGACTTGGATAGGCTGCTGCCGTTACAGTCCCATTAGCGTTGATACCTGGTATTCCAGTACCATATTCTCCACCATCTCCGCCATCAGCATTGACGTTGTTGTAGGCTTCGTTTGCATCTGAACAACCGTCGTTATCTGAATCCAAATCATAGGTGTTCGGAAAAGCATCTCCGTCAGCATTGCAGTTTTCTGAACCAAAAACTTGTAGTTCTCCTAAGTTTATATACCTACCACTTGTAATTCCTGCCATTTGTAAACGTATATACCTTCCGGTAATGCCTGCAGGGATACTAATCTGGATTTGTCCTGTTGTATTGCCAAGTTGTGTCGTAAAAGTAGCATTGCTTAAAGACTGACTGAGATCCGTATTGCTAGGAAACGGAGTATTAGACACCATAACATAGGCGTTTGAAAGTCGATCTGAACAACAATCTGTTCTATTCCAAATTTGAATGTCGTCAATAAGTTGACTACTTCCTAAATCTATTGTCAGCCAATCTGTATTCGTACTTCCCAAAGAGTGGGCAACGGAATTGCCCGACCAATTACTATTTGTATTTCCGTCAATAGCTTTTGATGCGTCACCATTTGGATAGGTAGAACTAAAGCTTGCGGTGCCAGAAAGGGCTAGATTAACCCTATTTACAGGACATTCTACGCTATCTAATATACCATCATTGTCATCATCTAAATCATTTACATCCATAACACCATCATTATCAAAATCGTTTAAAATTGTTATGGGGACCGAAGGTGAATCTGCGGTAATATTAGTATCTATTTGGTCTTGAGAATGAGTGGCGGTATTAAGAATTGATTGTGTTGGAAAGGCTAGAGAATTTGCGTCTGCTTGCGCTACTATGGTAATTCTTTGAAGCGAACCGCTTGTTAAAGTTCCGATAGTCCAGTTCGGCGCACTCCATGTGCCAATAGTTGCTGTTGCAGAAACTAAAGATAAGCCAACAGGAAGAACGTCTGTTACAACTAAATTAGTCGCTGGATCAACGCCAAAGTTTTGCACCGAAATAGTAAAGCTAACTGTACTGCCTTCATTTACTTCTGTCTTATTTGCTGTTTTAAGCAATTGTATATCAGGATCGCAATAATAGGCTTGTAGGTTGTTCGAATCGTAGCTACAAGGTCCTTTAGTAACCCGTACATAATAGTCGCCGGCTACAGTCGGACTGTACGTAGTTCCTGTGGCTCCGGCGATTGGATTCCCGTCAAAAAACCACTGATAGGCATCAAATACTTCACCAATAACTTCTAAATTAGAACCCGGTAAACATTGGGTTCCGGTAATTTGTAAATCTACATTTGGAGCTACGTCAAAGCCTGAAAAGTACCCAGCGATTCCACGGTTTCCGTTGGCACCAAAGAAGCCCACAGCCACAGGACCTGTAGATTTCACCACCACATTACCAGTTAAACCACTGATATAGAAAGTTTTCCAGTCCGTATTTCCTGCAACAGCTATGGATGGTGGCTTGGATACAATCCCAGATCCATCGGTCACTATAATATTTGCATCCGCTGTTGCCGTGGAGGCGATGATGGTGATGCCACCTGTTAAGGTAGTACCAGCAGCATCTCTAATATCTGGAATATTATCGACCGTATCCGGGATCAAACAATTTAGAGGAGCCACAAAATTTAGTCCTACCGTTTGAACTCCGTTGCTACCTGCCAAGTTTTGATACGCATAGGCATCTTTTGAGGTTCGTACATACATGTTAGCACCAGGGGAACTTGAGGAGTAGTTAGTTCCTGGAACGATAAAGTAATCACCATTATTTATAGTAGCCATTGGCGTGGCGGAACCGTTCACAAAAATTTGCGTATTGTTTTGGGTAGCTATTACTATAGGAAATTCTGTAGAGTCTTGACCACCGCCTCTTACAAAAATATAGTCTTTTCCCAAGTTGTTTTCAGGTACGGGTTGATCTATACCTGCATCACGGCTTCCTGAACTGGATGGTACTACCCCGTAATTGAGGCCACCATTGCTGATGACAATATTTTTATCGGATTGTATAGATGCTCCCAACCAACCGTCAACATTAGCAGCTGTTTGATTGGTATATGCTTCTAAAACATAACTTTCTCCGGCATCAAGCACCACCCGAATGGTATTACTCGTTATGCCTCCTACGGCATTGCCTAATCGAAACTCACAATTTGGGTCATAGCCAAAAATATCTATGGTGGTATTGTTTTCTGTTGCCATGATTCCCAATGAAGTAGAAATGTCGCTTGTAGTGGCATAGTTAGGTGCCCCTCCCCATTTAAAAGCTGTTCCCAAAGCTTGCCGTCCTTTGGCCGTAAGCGATGTAGATTGGGCGCTAGAACTTCCGCGATAGTTTACATAAAATTTTTGACCTGAATTAGATTCAAAGCGTAAGCCGCTATTAGACAAAATGACTCCCGTATTGCTATTCTGTACCATAGTAATATTATTATCACCATTCGGTAAGGTATAGGTGGCCGGATTTGTATTAGATATAGTAAAGCTTGCTATTGGGGTGCCGCTTGTTCCTCTAAAGGCATTCACGGTAAAGCTTGTAGTTTCTGGAGTGGATAGGTAAATAGCCTGTTGTTGTACAGCGCTATTATTACTCCCTTGTTTTAAAGGTGGTAAATAATGTAAATCACTAAGTTGGGAATACCCAACACTAGTAAAAACTAAAAATAAAAAAACTATAAACGAATGCTTCTGCATGTTGAACTAAAGAAATTGTCCTGTAAAATAACAGGTACCTGATGTCAGGAACAATTCTTTGTTGTGAAGTAGTCAGGCCATGTAGTGAATTGAAGCTAAAACGGTGGTTGAAATATAGTGGAGGGTTAAATCAATGATACCGAACACGATTTTTTTATATATATTCTTGTGATTCTTGAATTTAATGATAACTTTAAGAATTACCTATATATAGCATTCTGAATATGTCTCAAGAAAGATTAATGTCGAAAAAAAAGCCGGCATACCCAGTTAGTCAAAAATTAAATAGTTATTTGAATCACTATAACAGAACCATAGAAATACCTATTTTTTATGAAGATTTGCTTAGGTTCTCAGGTTCTGTGGTCGTCTACGATTCAAATGACGAAGACAGTTTGTGGGTACGAGTATATTATTCAGAGTATGATCGTATAGAAATTGATTTAAGTTTAAAGAAAGTGTATTCTATTTTATTATCTGATGGAGGAGATGAAATTTTTAACTACCTAAATATTGATGCCGTGGATTTTTGCACCTTTGGTAATTCTAAACCTTTCCGTATCAAAGTAAGGAATATTTTAAACGATAACTTCACTTATTTTTACATTAAAAAAACAGATGCTTCTCGAATTTATGGCTTGGAATTAGAGCACATGTTATCCCCATATAACCTTAACTTTTTAGTCTATAAAAACACCTTAATCGAAGAGCATATAGCGGGAATCCCAGGAGATGTTTTTATAAAAGAGATGTTGCCTAATTGTCCAGAATCTGAAAAAGCACAATTGGCTAAAGAATTTGTTAAGTTCAATGAACGATGTATGATTCGATTATTGGGGGATATGCGTGCTTATAATTACGTTATAGTGCCCGTGCATGATTTTGATCATGTCGTGTACCGAATACGTGCTATTGATTTTGATCAGCAGTGCTTTGAGGGGAAGTTAAAGGTATATCGACCTCAATTTTTTAAAGAAAATTATCAGATGGTAGAACTGGTTCGCGCTAAACTACAATTAAAATCAATAGATCAGTATAAATTAGAGGAGCGTTCTATTGTAGCAAAACGGATAAAAAGTTCAGGAAATAGAATAAAAAGGTTATTGAAAGCTTGCCTAGTGGATGAAATTTCAACACCTGAAAACGTTGAATTATTAAAACTTCAAATATACGAACTCACCCACGATGTCAATTTTAAAAATTGCACAAAAATGGGCGAAGTATTAAACCTCGCCCTTGATTTTGTAAAACGTAATTATGAAGACGTAAGTATGAAACAAATTTTAGAACGAAAAATTAAGTTGTAAGTACTTAACTTTTTTGCTCTTTATTGAAATACACTAAATAGTAATACATTTGTTTTTCTTCATCCCATCCCTTTTCTACGAACTTTTCCGCAGATTCTGGATTTATAAAATCTAATTTTATTTGGATATTGGTGTCTAGATGTATTACGTTTTTAATCTTTTTTCGGGCATCAGATACGGCCTTATTGGCAATATCAAAACTAGAAACATCTTCAACACTGTATTTAGGACCTTTCTCTACTTTGTAGTGCTTAAATTCGGGAATAAGTGCTGGGTTTTCCATCACTTCATTCAAAAAATTAGTTTCTTCAAAAGAATCGTTTTTTGCAAAATGGTTTACGGCTCGGTTCATGAACAAAACCTCTTGTTGTTTGTCTTCTGCAGGTAAAACAACATCTTTCGCGAAATTTTGACAAAATTTCAAATAGTTTTTAGTCTTAAAATTATCATCAGATAGTGGCGTCACTCCTAAAAAATCTTCAAGCCAATATTTGGTATCATACCGGTTGCTATCTACAGATAAAATTTTAAAGCCTTCTTCTTTGTTCGTGTCAAAAATTAAACAGCCTTTATCTAATTTATTAATATTAATACCCTGTTGAATAATGATGTCTAAATTGCTTCCTTTTTCTTCAAATTGAATAAAATCGTGTTTCAACTCACTCTTAAAGATACCAACAGCATTTACTTTTACATTATCTAACAATAGTCCGGTTAAATACGCCACATACACTTCGCCACTTTTAATGTGCGGGTGGTTAGACTGTTCATATAAATAAGATGCTATTTTCTTTGAGTTCGCATGAATACTATCGGGATCATTAAAAACAGTAGACACTATTTTAAACATTTCGTTGAATTCAACATCGACCTCATTTGCAAAATGAAAATAGTTTTCTTCCTTTTCGCGAAAAGGTTTAAAAAAATATTCCTTTAATAAACCGGTAGTTTCATCATTGAGGCTATGTGGTGTTTCTGATAAAAAAATAGTCTCATTTTTATTTTTATTCCCAACGCGATGCAGGGATATGCTATCTATTTGGGTAGCGTATAAATTGATCATTAAATTATTCTTATTTATCATTTCCGCGAAGGCGGAAATCTTTTATTGATTAGTTTAAAGTTCAAAGTTCAAAGTTCAAAGTTTAAAACTGTTTTTAGTCCATACAAACTTAAAACTTAAAACTTAGAATTCAACATTTAAAATTTTAAACTTAATTCCAATTTTCATCAAAATCTAAATCATCGTAACTATCAAAAGTATCGTCAAAATCAAACGTGGGATCTGCTTCGAACTTTTTTTCAGGCGGAGCATCGGGTAAATCTCCAAAACTAAATAATATGTTCGGGTAGGTATTGCCATCTTCTTTATCCACAATATCAGCTAATTCCACAAAGAACGTCCACATGCTGAAAAAATCATATACATAAATTAATTTAGGATTGTTTTTAGTGATCATATCTTCTAAAAACGTTTCATTCATTAATCGCAGCTCTGAGTTGTTATCGTTGATGTCATGCAAGGCAATTTCTTCGTCTTGATTCCATTCTTCATCACAGGTGTAAAAAGATGCCATTTCGTTTCCTAAAAACCCAAATGCTTGTGTAATTGCATTATGAAAATCTTCTAATGAGCTGCTCGCTTCAATTTCAATATCCCTAAAGATATCTTCTTCTGCATCTAAAATTATACGGATTTTGTAAATCATTACCTTGATTTTAAAAGTAGCCGCAAAGTTACAAAGTTTTAGGACTTTTTGTCCATTTTAAAGCTTCTAAAAGTAAATAGAATTGCACTCCAAATAGCAGGGCAGCTACAACCAAATGCAAGGTTTGGCTACCGAACGGAAAATCAATATAATACATGGCTATACCAGATATAATTTCAAGGCCCAATAAGAAGATGACCCATTTAATTTTTTGAAAGCCTATTTTGAGTTTGGCAATTAAAAAAACAATATAGAGATTCAACGCTAATACGACCGCTGAAAACGAACGGTGTATATAAAATTGAAGCGTGGGATCAGCTAACCATTGGTTTTTAGCTTGACTGCCATAAATATCTGTTTGCAGGTCTACAAATTCTCGAACTTGAGTTCCTAAAACTACCTGAATAAGCGTAAAGACTAAGGCTACTGAAAACAAGACGGCGAGTTTGCGATTCCCACTGTTTGTTAGTCTTAGCGTAGAGGTATAATAGACGATGTAGAAGAGCACAGCAACGATGACTAAGGCCATAAGCATATGCAAGGTTATTCTAAATGGGGCTAAAAGAGAATAAACCACAGTAGCTCCTAACCAGGCCTGAAAACCCATTCCAAAGACCACGAACCATGACAATAGGGTAATGCGTTTGCTTTTTTTCCAATAACTAAAAGATATAACCGCCAGGATAAGGGTGGCTAAGCCAGCTAAAGCCCCTAAAAGCCTATTGATATACTCTATCCATGTATGCCAAACATTAAAGATCGCGTAATCGTGTTTCGTATAATTCTCCCAGTTATTTTCGTTATAGCTTTCAGCTGTTGTAAAGTCGCTTTTAGCGCTTTTTAGAGATTTATCAAATATAATTAGTTGTCCTTTTTTAAACTCTTTATCAGCATCCCATGTTAAAGCTGATTCTTCGGTAGGTGGAATGTAATATCCGAAACATTTAGGCCAATCGGGACACCCCATTCCACTGCCTGTCATTCTCACGAAAGCCCCTGCTATGATGACTAAATAAACGAGAATTAAAGAGATTTTAGCTATTTTTCTAAAGTGTTTCTGCATCATGTATAAATTGAATTGCAAAATTACTACACTTTAGTCTAGAAATGAAAATAGAGCGTGATAAGATTAAAAGAAAACGAAGATTTTTTTAGCGTCACTTTTAAATCATTAGTTCAGGATCTTCATTTTTTTAGCTTTAGCAAACATAAAAATTTTTGCGGCTTCGTATTCATTAGGAATTTCGCCCTCTAAAATTGCTTCTTTAATAGCTTCTTTTAGAACACCCACTTCTTTAGAAGGTTTTAAGTTGAATGTTTTCATTATTTCCTCTCCAGTAACTGGAGGTTGAAAATTTCGTATATGATCTCGTTCTTCGACCTCTACTATCTTTTGACGAACTAGTGTAAAGTTATTCTTGTATTTCTTCTGTTTTTTAGGGTTTTTTGTGGTGATATCAGCTTCGCAAAGGGTCATTAAATCGTCGATATGTTCTCCTGCGTCAAAAACAAGTCTTCTAACGGCAGAATCGGTCGCAATATCCTCTGAAATAGCGATAGGCCGAGAACTCATCATGACCATTTTTTGAACAAACTTCATTTTTTCATTTAAAGGCATTCTAAGTCTTTTAAAGAGCTTATAAACCATTTTTGATCCTAAAAACTCATGCCCATGGAATGTCCAACCAATTTTTTTGTCAAAACGCTTGGTCGGTGCTTTGCCTATATCATGTAAAAGTGCAGCCCAACGCAGCCAGAGATTGTCGGTATGTTTTGCGATATTATCTACGACTTCTAGGGTGTGCCAGAAGTTATCTTTATGGCGTTGCCCTTCTATTTCTTCAATGCCTTGTAAGGCGGTTAGTTCCGGAAGTATATATTCTAATAATTCTGTTTTGTGCAGCAGCGCCAAACCGAGAGATGGTTTTTCGCTTGCCAGAATTTTATGTAATTCGTCAACAACACGCTCTTTTGAAATAATTTTGATACGTTCTTTATGCGCTGTAATGGCTTCTAATGAAGCGGTATAAATTGTAAAGTTAAGTTGTGTCGCAAATCGAATGGCCCGCATCATTCGCAAAGGATCATCAGAATAGGTGATTCCTGGTGCTAAGGGTGTCCGGATTATTTTATCTTTTAAATCTTTTACACCATTAAATGGATCTAATAATGCGCCATAATTGGCGTCATTTAAAGATATGGCTAGGGCGTTTATGGTAAAATCTCTTCTTTTTTGATCATCATCTAAGGACCCATCCTCAACGACAGGCTTACGACTATGTTCATGGTAACTTTCTTTTCTAGCCCCTACAAATTCTAGCTCGATATCGCCATATTTTACCATGGCAGTACCAAAATTTTTAAAAACAGAAACCTCGGGCTTTCCTTTTAGTTTAAGGGCTACTTTTTTAGCCAAGGCAATGCCACTGCCAATAGCAACAATATCGATATCTTTAGCTCCCTTTTTTTTTAATAAAAAATCGCGTACAAAACCACCAATAACATACGCATCGATGTCAAGCTCTTTGGCGGCGGCTGAAACAATTGAAAAAATAGGATTTTCTAAGGCTTTCTTATGATCTATCTGCATGGTACTATTCTCGGATGATTTTTACAGTTCCGTCATTCTTTAGTTGAATTATAGATGATGGTGTTGCTAAATTCTTTTCTTCGGGCAAATTTACCACATAGTCTACACCTTTTAAAATAGCAGCACTAATTTCTTTAAAATTTCTAGGTGCTGGGCTTCCGCTGAGGTTAGCGGACGTTGCCACGATGGGTCTTTTGAACTTTGCTATTAAATACTGACAAAACTTATCAGATGCTACTCGAATGGCTATTGTTTGATTCGATGAAACTAAATTTTGAGCAATGCCAACAGGTTGGTCATACACAATTGTGGTGGGTTTTGTCGCTAAATCTATGAGATCATAAGCTACTTCAGGAACTTGCTTCACATGCTTTTCGAGCATAAACTCATGGGCTACCAAGCAGCTCATTTTTTTTGAAAGATCGCGTTTTTTCAAGGCAAAAACTTTGGCAACGGCAGCTTCATTCGTAGCATCGCAGCCAATGCCCCAAAGGGTATCTGTAGGGTAAACAATTAAACCACCTTGAAGGAGTACTTCAACGCATTTATTTATCTCTTCTTGCATACGTTATTTTTAATATGTTGAAAACTCGACCCAGATTTGCCAGGTATAGCGAATCATAAGATAATTATGTAAGCTAATGCTCTTATGTGCTTTCAAAAATAGAACATTACTTTTTAGTAGCTGTGTATTATCAGCGATTAAACCAATACTATCAAATACCATATACTATTTTCATCTAATTTCTGTTATACAAATAGGAGGTATGACAACTTTCATTGAGTGTTATTTGTTGCACGACTATTTTAAAAGGGCCATGAGGAATAAATTATCTGTTTTTATTATTACTTTCAATGAAGAGCGTATCATTGAGAAATGTTTGAAATCTTTAGGGTGGGCAGATGAAATTGTAGTAGTAGATTCGGGAAGCACGGATGCAACACTAGCCATTTGTGAAAAATACGGAGCTCAAATTTTTTATAAGGACTTCGATGGTTTCGGCACACAGAAACAATTTGCCTTAGAACAGACAAAAAATAATTGGGTGTTAACTATTGATGCCGACGAAATTTTAACCGAAGCGTTAATTGAAGAAATACAAGAACTCTTAAAAGGTGAGCCAACTGCCGATGGGTATTATATCAAACGAAAACAAGTTTTTTTAGATAAGGTTTTTAACTATGGTCATGAAAGTAAACAATACCTTTTGCGCTTATTTAAAAAAGAATTGGGGCGTTTTGATGGAAAAAAAGTAAATGAAAGGATTGTTTTAAAAGGAAATACAGGACAACTAAAACATAATTTTTTACACTTTAAAACACGTTCTTTAGATGCCTATGTGGAAAAATTGAATACCTACGCTACGATTTATGCAGAAGGCGAGTATCTTAAAAACCGGAAACACGCTCTGCTTGGTATTTTTATAAAAGTAAAATATGAATTCTTTAAAAAGTATATTTTAGAACTTAACTTTTTAAATGGAAAGGAAGGTTTTTATTGGGCATTTTTATCCGCATATTACCTAGGTCTAAAATATATAAAGACAAACGAGCAGTACAAAACAGTAAAAAAACAACTGCTATTTTAAATTAGTTTTTTTGCGAAGTTTCTTCAGTACCGCATATCGATTGTAAATACCCAATGCCATTAGGTAACTTAAAATAAGGCCCTTTTTACCGTCCAAAAAACCTAGTTGAATAATATAGTGTTTTATAAAACGGAACGCGGGTTTAAAGAAAAAGTGGAGTAGGGTAGGCTTCTTGTTTTTAGCCAATAACTCTTTGGCTTGCATGTGGGTGTATTTTAACCTTTTCGTTTTAAAATCTTCGTAATTTTTATAGGAAAAATGAATTAGTTTATGCTTTAGAACGGCAGAATCTCCATGGACAACTAAAGTTTCATGTACTGTTTTTGAAGGATCAAAATGTACTTTTGATTTTTGGAATAAGCGATAGTTTTTATCTGATTGCGTACCAGAAAAGCGCATTTTTTCATTTTTGAACATAAAGGTTCTTCTAAAGAAGTAGGCGGCCGCTTTTGGCTGATCAGAATGTACTGTTTTTAAGACTTCGTTTTTTAAGCCATCCGTCAGGCGTTCGTCTGCATCTATTAATACCACCCAATTATGAGCACATTGGTCTAAGGCAAATTGCTTTTGATCTGTGAAATTTACGAAAGGCCTTTGAATCAGCTTTATATTTTTAAACTCCTTTATTTTTTCAATAGAACCATCGGTACTGAAAGAATCTACAATGATAATTTCATCTGCAAATTGTAGATTTTCTACTAGGGCATAAATATGTTCATCTTCGTTAAAGGTTATGACGGCAGCAGATATTTTTACTTCTTTATTGCCGTCGAAAGGATGTTGGATGGGTTTACCAAATATTTTATGTATTTTTTTTCGTCGTAAATAGGATAGTTTTCGATCTTCTGGAACTCCGTTTTCCGAAATGTAGTGCTGCACTGCATGTACCATGCGTTCTGCAGATGTACCATCCGTATACGGGTGGTAGGCGTTATTGATTTTTAATCTATCCGCAGCGTATGCATCGAGTTGTAGTGTTTTATCCACTAATGGCCCCAAATTAGAATAGTGGAGACTATTCTCCCATTTTATTTCTTTGGAGATATTCTTAAAAGTGATTACGGGTTTATCTAGGAGTAAAAATTCATAAATAACAGAAGAAGTATCCGTGATTAAAAGGTCAGCTAGCTGTAAGTAAGGCACTATATTGGGATCTGTAACAAATTGTAGCTGCGGATATTTAGCCGCTAAGGTTTTGTACACCTCGACCCATTTAGGATGCATTAACGGATGAAACTTTAGAAAAATAAAATAGTCTTCTCGTTGCGCTAAAGCTTCAATTTCATTAAGTAAGTACGGAGCTGAAGTTAGGCTCGGCGAAAAAGTAGGTGCATAAAGAAGAATGTTTTTGGCCTTATATTTGGAACGAATATTGGCTCTTTTTTCAGCATAGTCCAGATCATTTTGATAATAAATATCTAGCTTAGGCCAACCTGTTTCAATAACTTCAAAATCTTTAAATTTGGCCTTTAGTTCATTAAACTTTTGGGTAAAAAATGGCCCTTGTGTCAGGTATACATCAAAATAATGACGGATTCTAAAATGTCCCTTTTTCTCCCCGGCAAAACCATGAAAAACTTGAACTTTTAATCCTCTTAAATAATAAGGAACTTCGTTACCAGGAACAAAAATTACATCACTTTTAAAAAGCTGTACATCAAGAATGCTCGTTGTAAACGCTTCATTTTTAAAGGGAAAACTAGCAACTAGTTTAGGTTGAATGTACCAAATGTAAGAATGAATCTCTGCCTCTAAAACGGCTTTAATCGGGGCTAAAATTCCAAAAGCATAGGCATTCTGACAAAAGAGAATCACTTTCATTGACGAAGTAATTTGTTGGCATTTTCTAAGTCTTCTTTAAAGTCAACCTCCATGCAATTGTAGGCCGAAATATCAACAGCAGTAACCTTTAAGTTATCTTTACGAATGGCAATTTCAAGGCCACGTTCAAAATAATCGTTATCGTCACATTCTTCTAGACGCGCAATAAATTGTTTTATGTCCTTTGAAGCGATATAATTAATACCTACGGCTTCTCCTAAACCATTTTCTACTGATTTTGAAAGTTCATCAATAAAGCCATTTTTTAAGGTGTATTTTACCTCTTCATCCGCCACCTTGCTGGTGTTTACCGCCACAAAAGATTGTTTTTGCTTCATATAAGGATTCAAAACTTCAAATAGCTTAGCGTCAAAAACCACATCTCCATTCAGCCATAAAACCGATTTGTCCTTAAATTTTTTAAGTGCTTTTAATAGGCTTTTTGAGGTGTTTGTGCTGTCAAAGAAAGGATTATAAATATAGCTCACCTCAGGAAAGCGCTCCATGATTAAATCTTTTTTAAACCCAACTACGGTATATACATCATCAATGGCAAAATACTGGGTTAAATTCTCCATCTGAGTTTGCATAATACTTTTGTCATTCACTAATGGTGTTAGTGGTTTTGGGAAAGGATTTCCGAGTCTTGAACCCATGCCTGCGGCGAGAATTACGATTTTCATTTTGGACTGTATTTTTTATATTGCGCTAAAAGCACTTTTAGCTTGTGAACAAAGCTAAAAAAAATAGGAGGGAGTTTATAGGAATTGGGTGAATAAATAAAAAAATCTGCTACCAAACAAAAAGCAGGATAGCAGATTTTTAGATCTTTTAAAATTTTAAACAGCTACATTGTATTCCCTAAGCGCATCGTTTAATGAAGTTTTTTTATTGGTACTTTCTTTACGAGTTCCTATAATTAAAGCACAAGGTACTTGATAATCGCCAGCGGGGAATTTTTTTGTGTAGCTACCAGGAATGACTACAGATCTTGCAGGAACTAAGCCTTTTCTTTCTACTGGAACTTCTCCCGTTACATCAATAATTTTTGTTGATGCAGTCAGGACTACATTTGCACCAAGCACGGCTTCGGTTTCAACACGAACGCCTTCCACGACAATACATCTAGAGCCTAAAAAAACATTGTCTTCAATAATGACAGGTGCTGCTTGTAAAGGTTCTAAAACACCGCCAATGCCAACGCCGCCACTAAGATGTACGTTTTTACCAATTTGAGCACAACTACCTACCGTTGCCCAAGTATCTACCATAGTACCTTCATCTACGTAAGCACCAATATTTACGTAGCTCGGCATTAAAATAGTGCCTGCAGAAATGTAAGCACCATGCCTTGCGGTGGCACCAGGAACAACTCGAATTCCTTTTTCTTTATAGCCTCTTTTTAAGGGCATTTTATCATGGTATTCAAAAATACCAGCTTCTAAGGTTTCCATTTTTTGAATGGGGAAATACAAGACAACTGCCTTTTTAACCCATTCGTTGATTTGCCAGCCATTCGCAGTAGGTTCGGCACATCGTAATTTTCCGTCATCTAATAAAGCTATTACAGCGCGGATTGCTTCTTGGGTTTTCGAGTCGTTTAATAAATCTCGATTATCCCAAGCTTTTTCTATTTTTTGTTGTAATTCGGTCATTTTTTAAGCTAAAATTTTTCTCAAATATACTATTCAACGGCTAATTAATGACACATAAGTATTAATATAACAAATTAAGCTTTATTTTTGCAAAAAAATAATGCATGGGTAGAGTTGTTGCTTTAGATTTTGGGAAAGTTCGGACAGGCATAGCCGTTACCGATGAATTACAACTGATAGCATCAGGCTTAACAACAGTACCTACGAAAGAGTTAATTTTATTTTTAAAAACATATATAGAAAAAGAAAATGTAGCTAAGATAGTAGTTGGAGAGCCAAAACAAATGAATAATGAGCCATCAGAATCGGAAGCCTTGATTATTCCTTTTTTAAAAAAACTCACCGCTACATTTCCAAAGATACCCATGGAACGTCAAGACGAACGTTTTACGTCAAAAATGGCTTTTCAGACCATGATTGATAGTGGTTTAAAGAAAAAACAACGGCAGAATAAAGCGTTAGTCGACGAGATTAGTGCTACCATTATTTTACAAGCCTATTTAAATAGAAATTAAAAATGATTTTACCTATTATAGCTTACGGAGATACAGTCTTAAGGAAAGTAGGCGACAACATCACCAAAGAATATCCTAATCTCGATGCGTTAATTGAGAATATGTGGGAGACCATGTACAATGCCAGTGGCGTGGGTTTAGCCGCCCCTCAAATAGGCTTACCCATTCGTTTATTTGTCATTGATACTTCGCCTTTTGCAGATGATGAAGAGTTAACAGAAGCAGAACAAAAAGCTTTAAATGGTTTTAAACGGGTATTTGTTAATGCTGAAATTGAAGAAGAGACCGGAGAAGAATGGATTTTTAATGAAGGGTGCTTGAGTATCCCTGATGTTCGAGAAGATGTAAAACGCAACAGTACGATTACAATCTCCTACGTGGATGAAAACTTCACTAAAAAGCGTGAAACTTTTGATGGCTTATTAGCACGTGTCATTCAACATGAATATGATCATATTGAGGGAATTTTATTTACAGATAAATTATCAAGCCTAAAAAAGAGATTGATTAAAAACAGGTTAAGCAATATTTCAAAAGGAAAAATAAATGTAGATTACCGCATGCGATTTCCTGATGTGAAAAAAGGTAGGTAATCTAGTTTTTTTATACGTTTAAAATTCTAATATTTGTCCAGAAATTAAAAAGAAATGATTTTAGATAAAATTTTATCCATAGGAGGAAAACCAGGCTTATTCAAATTATTGACACAAACTAGAGCTGGTTTTGTAGCAGAATCTTTACTTGACGGTAAAAAAATAACAGTGAGCTTTAAGAATAATGTAAGTGTGCTCTCTGAAATAGCTATTTATACCTTAGAAGAAGAAATACCCTTGCGTGAAGTGTTTTTAAAAATACAGGAAAAGGAAAATGGAGAAAAAACACCCATAAGTCATAAAGATGATAAGTTAAAATTAGAAGAATACTTCTTCGAAATTTTACCTAGTTATGATGAAGAAAGAGTGTATGCCAGTGATATCAAAAAAGTGATTCAGTGGTATAATATGCTTCATGAGCAGGGAATAACAGATTTTTCTAAAAAAGAAGATGAAGAAGCTGCTGATACTACAGCAGCAGAAAAGTAATTCCCTTAGTTTTTTATAAGAATTAGGCAAGACATATGTAGCGATATATGTCTTGCCTTTTTTTATACCAAGGCATTCACTTTTTAACTGGTCGACACTTAACTTCCATTCATCTACACTATAAGCTTATTCATATATATTTGTAAGAAATATAGTGTTAAAAATAAGAATTTAGCGCCATAATTATGTTTTAATCCCAAATCAAAACATGCAAAATATGGACTTGACCACAATCACAGAAAACAACAGCTTAGGACATGCCTTTTTTGAGGCTGCCTTTTCTCCATGTGTAATTCTAGATAAAGATTTATTCTTTGTAGCTGTTAATCAAGCAGCGGCATCTAGTATAAAAACAAAAAGAGACAATTTGCTGGGCAAACATTTGCTAGAGGTATTTCCAAATTTAGCAGATACGGATTATTATCATTCTTTTAACAAGGTCATTCAGACTGGTATTTCAATAAGTTTAAAACAAATTCCATGTACGATTGATGAGGATTTTTTTGAATTTTCAATTAAAATTTTCAAATTAAATGAAGGTATTGGAATCACAGCATTAGACATCACCCAGCTGACACAAAAGATTGATGACTTGCATGAAAAACAACTTGAATTAGTACACATAAACCAAAGTCTAAAAAAAAGGAATCAAGAATTAGAAGAATTATCCTTTATCACGGCACACGATTTAAAAGCACCTTTAGCTAACTTATATGGCTTGCATAGTTTATTGATTAGTGAAAATGCAATTTCGGAGTCAGGCATGTTTTTATTTGAAAAAGTTAAATTAGTCACGAAGGTAATGACCGATAAATTGCATGCCTTAAGTCAAATAATAGCTTTAAAATCGCACTCAGAACATCAAAAACAAGAGTTGCATATTTCAGATGTTATTGATAAAATAAAAGTGCTACACACCCATGAAATTATGAAATCTGGTGCAGTTTTTAGGGAAGACTACAAGAAATGGGATACCATACTTTATGACCCTATCCATTTTGAAAGCGTTTTACACAACTTCATTTCAAATGCCATAAAATATCGACATCCTAAAAGAACGCCAATTATTACCATTAAAACCACGTTGGTAGAGAATAAAAAGCTCCTTACCATAACAGATAATGGAATTGGTTTTGATGGAAAAGTAACACCAGATAAAATATTTGGACTCTTTAAACGAATGCATACTCATGTTGAAGGTTTAGGAGTGGGCTTGTATATGGCCAATACCATACTTCATAACAACGGAGGTTTTATCGAAGTAGCAAGTGAAATCAATAAAGGAGCAGAATTTAAACTATACTTCTGATTTTTGGAATCATCTATACGTTAATCAAATGCTTTTTACTGAACATCCGTGACCTTATCTTCAAAAAACTAAAAATTTTAGTCATTGATAGCCCGTAGAATGCCACTTTTTTAGGGGATGCTTTGGTCTAAATATATGGTTTAAGAAAAGGCAGTCATCACAAGAAAAATACTGAAATACTTTTTACCTAAGCTCCAAGCGTTTGTTTTTTGGAGCGCTTTTCCTTTGTATTTTCTCCATAAATATGCTTATATTTAAAACCACCAAACTAATCCTAACGAGATTCACATGAAAAAATATACCAAGCTGCATTTTGTAGTGCTTTTTCTGATAGTAAACTTCAATAGTTTTTTTATTCTGGCTCAAGAAGCGCAGTCTAAAAACGACTCCCTTAAAATGGCAACCAAAGAATTACCTCTTGAACCAGATCGGAAAATTTCTTTTACCACTCAAAAAGGAACTTGGATTTCTTTAGATGTTAGTCCTGATGGCCAAACTATTGTTTTTGACTTAATGGGAGATATTTACTCCATACCCATGAACGGTGGAATGGCATCACAATTAACCAAAGGTTTGGCATACGATGTGCACCCTAGGTTCAGTCCTGATGGAAAATCACTCCTATTTATTTCTGACAAAAGCGGGTCTGATAATATTTGGACGATGGACTTGGCTACAAAAAAGGACAAACAAATTACAAAAGATTCTAAACATAATTTTTTCTCAGCGGAGTGGACGCCGGATGGTGAATATATTGTAGGTGGAAAAGGGAGAAGAAATATTAAACTACATATGTACAGCAAAGATAGCGGTACTGGTACTGAACTTTTTGGAGAGCCAAAATCAATAAAAGCTATAGATCCTGCATTTAGTGCTGATGGTAAATTGCTATATTTTTCTCAGCGTGATGGTTCTTGGAACTACAACGCGCAATTACCTCAATACCAAATTGGCACCTATGATATGGAAGATGCGGATATGGCTGTAATTACATCTCGTTACGGTTCAGCTTTTACACCAACGCTATCTCCTGATGGGACCTGGTTAGTTTACGGCAGTCGTTTTGAAGACCAAACAGGACTGATCATTCGTAATCTAAAAACTGGGGATGAAAAATGGTTGGCCTATCCCGTGCAACGCGACGAACAAGAGTCGATCGCTCCCTTAGGCGTATTGCCCGCAATGTCATTTACCCCTGACAGTAAAAATGTAATAGCTTCCTATGGCGGTAAAATTTATTCTATTTCAGTAAGTTCAAATACCGCAACCGAGATTCCTTTTACCGTAGATGTCGCTCTTGATTTGGGTCCGAGATTAGCCTTTAAATACCCCATTGAAGATACCAAAGAAGCCTTGGTCACTCAAATACGCGACGCTAAACCCTCTCCAGACGGTAAAAAATTAGCGTTTACTGCCTTAAATCGGTTATATACAATGGAGTTACCAACAGGTACACCAAAGCGTGTGACGACCAATGAATATACGGAAGCGCAACCTTCGTGGTCACCTGATGGTAAATTTTTGGTTTTTACTACTTGGAAGCAAGGAGGTGGTCACTTGTATAAAATTAATACAGATGGGCGTCCAAGACCTATTCAATTAACCCAAGAAGCTGGTATTTACACTTACCCAGAATGGTCTTATAAAAGCAATCGAATCGCTTTTCACAAAGGAACTGCGCAAACCTATGATGATGCTCTTGGCGGTCTACCAGGGAGAGCTCAGGAAGATTTGGTTTGGATTTCTACTGATGGCGGTGCTATTCAAATGATTGATAAAACAAAAAACCGAGAAAAACCTCACTTTACAAAAGCTGATGATCGCATTTATTTAAGTAAAAATGATGTCTTATTATCTATCCGTTGGGATGGTACTGATGAGAAAGAACATTTAAAATTAACGGGCATTGAAACGTATGGCTCTCAAGATATTTTTGGGGAAGATCATGATGATGCCACTGGGTATATGCCTTCATCATTGCCTACTGCAGAAGAAGGGTGGATGGAAAACAATACGGCCTCAAAACCATCTGAAATTCGTATTTCACCTGATGGAAAATCAGCCTTAGCTAAAATAAACAATGATATTTATGAAGTAGTGATCCCGCGATATGGTAAAACGCCTACTATTTCATTAGCAAAACCTGAGTCAGCTGCATTTCCTGCTATGAAATTAACTGTTTTAGGGGGTGAATTTCCTGCTTGGTCTTCAGATAGTAAAAAAGTGCATTGGTCATTAGGTGCTAGTCATTTTAGTTATAGTCTTGAAGCAGGTAAAATGTTTAAAGACAGTTTAGCCGCAGCAAAAAAGAAAGAAAAAGAGTTAAAGGGCTTAGAAAAAGCTTCGGATAGTACTAAAATTGATAAGAAAGATGAAAACGATCAGAAGAAAGACCCAAAGTTTGAAGCTGAAGAGTTTAAAATAAAGGTAAAATATACCAAAGATACACCTCAAGGTACCGTGGTATTGAAAGGCGGAAGGATCATAACCATGAAAGGGAATGAGATTCTTGAAAATGGGGCTATTCTTATTGAAAATAATCGAATCACTGCAATAGGAAATGCTGAAACTATAAATGTTCCAAAAGGCGCTAAAGTTATTGATGTTACTGGTAAAACTTTAGTACCAGGTTTTATTGATACCCACGCACATTTGAGACCAAACTTTGGAATACATAAAGATCAAGTTTGGTCGTATGCGGCAAATCTAGCTTATGGTGTTACAACAACCAGGGATCCACAAACAGGAACTACTGATGTTTTAACGTATTCGGATATGGTAGAAGCGGGTATGATTGATGGTCCTCGTATTTATAGTACTGGACCTGGTGTTGGGTTTTGGGGATACAAAATTGAAAGCTTAGAACATGCCAAGGAAGTTTTAAAACAGTATAGTGAATATTACAATACAAAGAGTATTAAAATGTACTTGGTAGGGAATAGACAACAAAGGCAGTGGGTTATTATGGCTGCAAAAGAATTAAAGCTAATGCCAACCACTGAAGGAGGGTTAGACTTTAAATTAAATATGACACAGTTATTAGATGGATACCCTGGTCATGAACATAGTTTTCCTATTTATCCTTTATATGAAGATGTCATACAAACGGTTGCTCAATCTAAAATGGCAGTGACGCCTACCTTATTAGTTTCTTATGGAGGGCCGTGGGCTGAAAATTACTACTATTCAAGAGAGAATGTATGGGGTGATGAAAAAATACAATACTTTACGCCTTATGAAGAATTGGCACAAAAATCAAGACGCAGACCAGGATGGTTTATGGATGAAGAACATGTTTTTAAAAAGCATGCAGAATTCATGAAAGATTTAATTGAAGCCGGGGGATTAGCAGGCATTGGGAGTCATGGACAATTGCAAGGCTTGGGATACCATTGGGAATTATGGTCTAACGCAAGTGGTGGAATGAAAACCATTGACGCCATTAAAGAGGCCACCATTTTAGGCGCGGAAGCCCTTGGTTTAGATGGTGATCTAGGTAGTATTGAAGTAGGGAAGTTGGCGGATATTCTAGTTTTAGATAAAAATCCTATAGACGATATTCGCAATAGTAATTCTGTACATTATGTAATTAAAAACGGAAGAATTTATGAAGCTAGTTCCTTAGATGAGGTTTGGCCTGTTGAAAAAAAGGCAGAAACATTTTATTGGCAAACTAAAAAACCTACAGGTTTACCAGGAATTAAAAAGTAAAAAGAATATTTTTTATGATAGGTTTAAAGGCAAGCGCTATGGCAATATAGTTCTTGCCTTTTTTTTGTCTAGAAACGGCCTCATCCTTATTTTTGTTAATGCTTGAGAAAGTATTTTGATTTATGATTCTGCTGTAAACAGGATGCAAACAGGAGTCGGCGCCTGTATTTCAGATACAAAGCGCAGCAAACCTGTATTGGAATCTCTCGAAAAAGCAATGATGGTATCCGCATCTTGGTTGGCGACAAGTAAAAATTGGTTATCAGGGGATAAAGAAAAATTACGCGGGGTTTTAATCTTGGTATGTTCAAACCCTACTAACTGTAAAGAGCCATCTTTAGGATGAATACTAAAAATAGCTAAACTATCATGCCCTCTGTTCGAAGCATATAAAAATTTACCGTCTTTAGAAACGTGGATATCAGCACTTTTTGAAAAGTCTTTAAAATCGTTTGGTATCGTACTTATGGTGCTTGTGTTGGTGTAAGTGCCCTCAATTTTTTTTACGAGTGTTATCGTATTGTCTAATTCATTTAAAACATACACATTATTTTCATTAGGATGAAAAGCTAAATGTCTTGGACCTGCTCCAGCCGCCATCGCTAATTTTTGGGTCGTGGGTAAAAAGCTGTTTGTGGATGGGTCTATTTCAGAAAACCATAATTCATTAGTACCCAAGTCTACGGCAATAATTTTTTGTTCGCTATTTTTTTCAAACCACGCCGAATGCGCATGTGGGGCTTCTTGTCTTTCTGTAATGCCTTTACCTGTATGTTGTTGTATGGCTAATAATTCGCTTAAAGTACCACCTTCTTCTAATTTTAAAAGTCCAACTGTACCACTACTATAATTAGCGACTAAAACACTGCCATTTTTAGAAATACCCACAAAACAAGGGTTATCACCACCCGATAACGATTTATTCATAAAAATTAAACTGTCATTTTTAATCGCATAGGAGGCTACAAACCCACCATTTTCTTCGGCTACCTCGCTTACGGCAACCAAATACTTCTGATCATGGCTAAGGGCTAAAAAAGAGGGGTTGTCAGTGGTGGCGACTAATCCTATTTTTTTTAATATGCCTGTATCTGATAAGCTATACTTATAAATACCTTCGCTCTCTTTTTGGGTATACGTACCTACGTAAAAAGTTTGATCCTTTGTTGTTTTTGGCGTTGTTTCAACGGTTTTTTGTTCCATTTTTTTTTCTGATTTACAACTAAACAGTACAGCGAATAAAATTAGGCTACTAAGGATTTTCATGGCTAAAGTGCTAAAGTTTTTTATTAAAAGTATACTGCTTCCAGTCTATTAATTCTGATGGATAATAGTTCACTTTCATCATTTCTAAATATGGGGTCTGCTTAGCAAGTCGTACCTTATAATCCTCCCAATTTCTATGTTCGTCTCTTGTCCAGCCTAATTCTGCATACCCAATGACTCTAGGAAAAGCCAAATATTCTAATTCCTGCATAGTAGTTATAGTTTCAGACCAAAGTGGGGCTTCTATTCCTAAAATTTTTTCTTTTGGAAGACCTTTTAAAAATTTCTCAACAGACCAATCATAAGCACTATCAACGGGGATATAAGCTGCCCAATGTAAACCGTGCTTAGACAGACTATCATATTGCATATCTAGATAGGCTTTTTTAGCAGGTGACATTAAAATTTTAGATCCCTTTTCAGCGCCCTTAATAGCATTAGCTTCTTTTCCCCAAAATTGTGTAATGGCGTTTGAATTTATATCGGCTTGTGCAATTTCATCCCAACCCATCATTTTTTTTCCGTGCTTTTGAACTATTTTTTCAACTTTATTTACGAAATAGAGGTAATCATTTTTTTTAGTTACATGACTTTCATCACCTCCGATATGGAAATAGGGGCCAGGAGTAATCGCTGCTATTTCTCTAATCACATCGTCTATAAAGGAATATGTAGTGTCTTTTCTAGTGTCAAAAGTACTGAAACCAACACGCATTCCTGTGTAAGGTTTTAAGGCTTTGCCATTACCATTTAAAAATGGATAGGCTACAGATGCGGCATTCGTATGCCCTGGCATATCTATTTCGGGAACAATAGTCATATGATGTTTAGCCGCATAATTAACAATTGAGGTGTAATCTTCCTGTGTGTAAAAACCTCCTTCACCACCACCAACTTCCGTTTTTCCTGATACTTCAGTTAATTTTGGCCATGATTTTATTTCAATACGCCAGCCTTGATCGTCTGATAGGTGTAAATGCAGGTAATTTATTTTGTAATACGCCAAAAGATCAATATACTTCTTCACCTCATGTACGGTAAAAAAATGGCGCGCTACATCGAGCATGGCCCCACGGTATTCAAAATTAGGGCTATCGCTAATTTTCCCCGTTGGGATTAACCACATTTTATGCGAAGCGATGGTGTCATTACTTTGTGAAGGAATGATTTGACGCAAGGTTTGAACGCCTCGAAATGCACCTTCAGCATTTTTTGAATTGATGATGATAGAATCCTTGGTGATGTACAGTTGGTATGATTCGTTGGTTTTTAAATCTAAACTATCAGATTGGTTGATGTAAATAATACGTTCTACCGTTTTTGAGGGACTAGCATTCACGGGAATAGTTAATTGTATTTTCTCTGTAATTTTATCCGATAAAAAGTGACCCAGGTCTATAAAATCTTGAGACGTTTGGGAGGTATAAATCACCGTGTTTTTGTCTAAACCAAAAGCCGAATTCGTAGCGATCATGCTCGATGGTTTCGGAATTAGGGCTTCTTCAGCCAAATTAGTTTCTGGAAAATTTAGCACTATCTTTTTCTTATTTTCGCCACATGAAATGCTCAATACCATGAGCATTAGTATAAGAATGCTTAAAAGGTGTTTTTTTTTCATTTTTGAATTAATTGATGTGATTTTTAATTACACTATGCCAAAGTTCGTAGCCATTAGCATTCATATGTAAACCGTCTGTTAAAAAAAGCTCAGCCTTTAATTTTCTTTTTTCAAACATAATATCCCAAACATTCGCAAATTCTAGTACCGGATCTTTTTTGCAAAGACGATTCATTTTTCTGTTGAGTCGTACATATTTATTCTTGAGGTGATAGCGAGCAATACTAGGTTTGGCTGAAATGATTATGATGGAAGTCGTATTATTTTGATTTTTGATCTTCGCTATGATTTGTTCCAGCGTTTTAATAATTTCTTTTGGCTTTTTTTTTGCTGATATATCGTTATCACCCTCATAAATAAAAACCTTTTTAGGTTGATAATTCAATATTAATTCGTCGGTATAGCCTAATAAATCTATGGCTTGTGAACCACCAAAGCCTGTATTAATAATTTGCTTGTCGGGGAATAATTCAGGAATGTTGTTCCACATTTTGATGCTGGAGCTACCCGTAAAAACAATAGCGTCACGATCGGCATTCCAAAGCGTTTCATACTTCTTAGTGATGGTTGAGACTTCATTTTTAAAAGATGTATTTTGTTGCGACCATACGCTAAGGGAGCAAATACTAAGTATATAAACCAAAAATTTCATGAAAGAATGCTATTAAAGGTCTAATATAGTTTTTATTGATTAATTGGTCAATGAATGTATCGAAACTTCTTTACAATGACTTTTAAGAGGTTAAAAATTTGTAGTATTTGAGCTATAAAAAACTTGCTAGTTACAAAGGGTTAATTGTATATTTGGCGTCGATTATGATTTTAGGAATATAGTTCTTCGACTGCGCTCAGGATAAACTGCACTACAGTAAGCCTAGGCACTTTTGAGAAACTATTAAAAATAGGCAATTTCGTGTTGCTAAATACATTTCGGGATGTAGCCCTTCGACTGCGCTCAGGATAAACTGCACTACAGTAAGCCTAGGCACTTTTGAGAAACTACTATAAATAGGCAACTTCGTGTTGCTAAATACATTTCGGGATGTAGCGCAGTCCGGTAGCGCACTCGGCTGGGGGTCGAGGGGTCGCAGGTTCAAATCCTGTCATCCCGACGAACCTAGAAATAGGTTTAAACAAAACACTGTTAATCGTATGATTATCAGTGTTTTTTGTTTTTAATGGTATCAGATAATATCAAAGAATAACAAATAAAAGGTGTACAATCAGGTGTGCACATTTTTAACTTAATTGTCGTAAATTCATAGCGCATTTAAAAGCAATTTGACTTTCGTTTTTAAAAAAAATGTCAAACTGAAGCTCTAAACAATGCAGACAAACAGCACCTTTTCCGTTATTTTCTTCACAAGAAAATCAAGAAGTACATCGAACAAGTTATCCATCTATGTTCGTATTACCGTTACTGGACAACGTTCAGAAATTAGTCTAAAGAGAACTATTTTATTTAAAGACTGGGATAGTTCTAAGAATCGAGGTCGAGGAAGTTCTTATAAAATAAGAGTTTTAAATACCTATTTAGACCAAGTGTACAGTCAGTTGCTAGATTGTCATAAACAGCTCTTAGAAGAGTCAAAAATCATTACAGCAAATGCTATTAAGGCACGGTACTTAGGCGAAGATGCTACCCAAAAAACGTTGAGAGATATTATTAGATATCATAATGACCATATGCTAACAGTTTTAAAATATGGTACAATGAAAAACTACTATACCACCGAAAAATATTTGTATAAATTCTTAAGCGAAGAGCTAAAAGCTAGTGATATTTATCTAAAACAATTGAACTATCGTTTTATATGTGACTTTGAGCACTACTTGAGAAAGTTCAAAAATGCAAAGAAACAGTTGATGATGACTAACAACGGCGTCATGAAGCATTTAGAACGCTTCAAGAAAATAATCAATCTGGCGCTAAAATTGGAATGGATACTAAAGAATCCATTTCAACAATTTCAATTAAAATTTGATAAATATGATAGACAGTACCTTACAGAGCGAGAGTTACATGTTTTAGAAAATATGCACTACACCAACGAACGTTTAGAAAAAGTAAAAGATTGCTTTATATTTTCTTGCTATACAGGCTTATCATTTATCGATGCAAAAGGACTTACTAAAAAACATATAACACTTGGCATCGACAATACCTATTGGATATTTACCAAACGAGAAAAAACAGATGAAATGGTAAAAGTTCCCATTTTACCTAAAGCTATGGAAATACTTGAAAAATATACTTCTATAGTTGATGCGCAATATACGGATGTATTACTTCCGTTAAGTTCAAATCAAAAGACAAATAGTTATTTAAAGGAAATAGCCAAAGACTGTGGTATTCAAAAGAACCTAACTTTTCATGTTGCCAGACATACTTTTGCAACCTCCGTAATGTTATCTAATGGTGTGCCTATAGAAACGGTATCAAAGCTCTTAGGACATGCCAAACTTTCAACCACGCAAATCTATGCTAGGGTAGTGGAATCTAAAATAAGTGAAGATATAAATAATCTCTTATTACGATTTAAACAGAAAGAAGCGATTAAAATGAATATAAAATTTGGAGTCCAATGAAATAGTATAAGCTACAGAAGGCAAGATGACTGTATGTGGAAGAACCAATAAAAAAAAGAATAATGAATCTATTATAATCGGAATGAGAGAAAACTAAAAAATACATACTACTGTGAATAGCAAGGAACAGATGAAAAAGATAAATTTTAACTTTATCTAAACAAATCTTTTGGTAGTGCCAAAAAAAGAACTTGGTCGGAAGGCGCAAGATGTGTTTTTGTTGCCACAAAAACAAACTTGCTTTACGCCCGACGGTTGCAAAGAAAAGGAAATTCAAAACAAAAGTAGTTACGCCCAGTTAGATTTCTTCTTAACGCTTATCTATCGGAACGCTAAAGAAATCCAACAGGATCCATGCGTAAATAAGTTATGGTAAGATTTGGGTTTTTACTTTTTTTATCTAAGAGCATTTTCCTTTTTTTAAAAGCTTAATTGAAATACTAGACTAGAACAAATGTAAAAAGATTAGTGAATTAATTTACTTACTTCTTTCAGAGCCAATCACATTACCTTTTTTAATATTACTTTCTTTCAGGGTTTAAAATTAGGAAAGGACTATAAATGGGTGGCAGCGCCATCCGTTTTATGCGTCCGCTAATTTCAAATCCTGTTCTTTTAATATAAAAAAGGGAATTCGTATAAAGAATCAACTCAAATAAATCATTGAAATCAGAATCGAAATACACTGATAGAAAGTTGACTAAGTGAAGTTAAGTCAAAAAGAAATTTTCCAAAAAAAACATACAAACTCAAATTACTTTTTGGCTTGTTTTTAAGACTTTGTGAAGAGCCTTTTTTCCTGAAATGCAATGGCAGGAAATGGGGTGAGGACTACTATATTTTACTTTAATTTAAAATATGCAATATACTTCTATTTCTTACTAAAGTAAGGGTAAGATTTCATGATTTGTCGCAAATTGCTACCATTTTGCTGGGGTTTCAAAAGCATTTGTCGCAAATCTGGAGAAATTGAAGACTTAAAAAAATCATAAAGTGTTGTAAATTAGTGAATTAAAATATTGTAACATCGCGTAGCGTGTTACCCTCTTGCTATTCCTTTGTTTTGTTTTGAAATTTAGATATGTATATTTTTAAACTTCAATTTACTATTCTTGTTTTTAATTTATCAAGAAGGAATACTTTACAATAATCATAGGTTTTAAAACATGAAATAACAGTTCCAAGATCTGTAATACGATAATTTTTTAAAGATTTATTTTACTTGCTACCAATCTTTCTAATTCATGTTGTTTAAAGTCAAACCAACTTTGCCTAAAATCTGAGTGGTCAATTAATTGCTTAAAATTTTGAAATGGTTTTTTCTTTAATAAAGCGTTTTTCAATTGCGATTGAAAATTATTATCAGATAGTTGCGCTACAAATTGCTCCATAATTTTGAACGACTCTAAACTATCTAAAACCTCAAATGTGATAAAATCTTTTTGATGATTTTCTACCTCTTCTAATTCCGCTTGAAAGGTATCTTTAAAATCTTCTGCCTCCGAAAACTGAGAGAAGTTTGGGATGGAAATAATTTCATTGGTCTGAGAGTTATAGTAACAGTCACACCCGGAATCCAATTCTTGTGCTATTTGTTTAATGATATCAGATTTTTTCATATCTATTTTCTAATTCCGTTCTGAAATAGTCATTAACAATAGCCTAAAAATTCTTCAATATATACGCATTATAAAGTTAATTAAATAGATCAGTAAATACCTTATAGGTCATAAAAATTAATATTAATATGTAACTTCTATTCTCAAATTACACCCTAAAAAGTGTAAACGATGTTTCTATAACTCTGTAAAGGATGTTTGTATATCGTACCAAATGTCTCGCCCTGAAATATGGCTACAGTTTAATATTAAATTTTAAGCGGCATTTTGGTGCACGTAATTAGGTGTTTTGTAGTCTAAAGATAAATGTAATCTTATTTCATTGTATAAATTAATTGCATTTTTTGCTACTGCTTTAGCGTGTGCCACGTTAGCAAAGGTCTGGTCAAGATAAAATTCATCTTTTAATATGCCGTTTACCCTTTCTGCCATGGCGTTTTCGTAGCAATGATTTTCTTCGGTCATACTAATATCTATCTTATTTCTTTTTAATATTTGTGTGTATACATTGCTGCAATACTGTATTCCTCTATCCGAATGATGTATGAGTCCTTCAATACTTTTAGCTTGATAAATAGCCTTATTAAGCGCTCTCACGCATCCTTTTAGTTCCAGACTATCACTAAGATCATATCCTACAATTTTACGAGAATACATATCGGTTATCAAAGCCAAGTAACAAAAACCTTTTACGGTTCTAATGTAAGTTATGTCTGAGGCCCAAACTTGGTTAGGTCTTGTGATTTCTAAAGCTTTAATACTGTTATTGTACTTATAAAAACGATGGTGTGAGTTTGTAGTCTTCATACTATATTTTTTTCTAAGAGTTAGCATTTTATGTTCTCTAAGAATCTTATTTAATGAGTCTCGTCCCACTTTTACTTGTTGTTTTTCAAAGTCTTGTTTTAAGGATTTTGTTAGCTTAAGTACACCTTCTCTTGGAAGGGATTTACGTCTTTTCTTTACTATGTTTATAATTTGCTGTTCTATTTCTTTACGGTTGTCTGCTCTATTTTTATACTTATAATAGGCATCACGTTTTAGCCCAAAACATTGACATACTTTAGATAAGGATGCAAATCCCTTAGCTTTTTTTTTGGCTATGATTAAGGTTTGGTATTTAGTTTTTTTTTAAGTTCAAGGACACTTTTGTATCCTAGTTTTTGAGCTGCTACTTCTAGATAGGATTGCTCAACCATTTGGTCCAGGTCTTTTTTAAGTAGTAGTTTTTTTAGCTGTTCATTTTCTTTTTGAAGCGCTTTGATTCGTGTAATTTCGTCTTTAGTTTCCACTTTTACTCTGGTGTTCATTAAGTCTTTACGTTCGTATTTTCTAATCCATTCATTAATGGTTGTAGGCGCGATACTGTAGAGTTTTCCAAGTTCACTCTTTGTATACTTACCAGTACTAAGTTCGGCTAAAATTTTTAATTTGAAAGGTTCACTGTAACGTCTAATTACTTTGTCATTTTTATACATAATTGTTTAAAATTATGTAGCCTTTTTTCAGTACAAGTCAGTATTGCTCACAACGCTTCAGCTATGAGTAGTGCGCAGGCAAGGAAACCTTTTTGTTGCCCTATGAGCACATAGCAAAAGCTTTTTGTTTTGATTTATATTTTTTGTCCAGAGCAAAATCGAAAAGATTTTGCGGACATAGTAAATATACGCTTACTTTAAATTAAACACCAAACTCCGTATTACTTATAGCTATTGTGCCTGTTGCACAAGTATTGTTAAAAATAGGGATTTTTCGTAACTTTAAGTATGCAAGGCACAAAATCATATCAAGAAAAGTTATTTTCTCAATTCCAGTTAAGTACCCGAGTACCATCGAC